>Ga0080004_1116958_pt1 | contig 170457 bp, 188 predicted proteins | sample WasSprMetagenome_FD_69207 | JGI IMG/M metagenome (GOLD analysis project Ga0080004, IMG submission 69207) | Sulfidic aquatic microbial communities from Washburn Spring, Yellowstone National Park, USA - WS (SPADES assembly) (version 2) | ecosystem: Environmental > Aquatic > Thermal springs > Hot...
CCGAAACGCCTAGATTCCCCAAGACAAGCCCCACGCGGTAAAGCAAGATCGGGTCTAGCTCGTCGGGAAACCTTAGCCGGACACCAGCTGTCCCAAATATCTTCACAAAACATGTATAACAAGTGCCTGATTTTTAGTCTTCCGGTCGAGCCGCCATGGACGACCAAAACGGGTGCTCTATCAAATCAACCTTTTACGGATGCAGGAAGACTAAGATCCTTAAGGAGATGAGCTCATGGGCCATACTCTTTTAATCCATGCGACCTTGTCGAAGTCCTTGTCCTCAGAGACTATCAGAGTAGCTCCTGCCTTCTCCATTGTAGCTATGTGAAGAGCATCAGAGGGCTTAAAGCCGTAATAGACTAGGAATCTTTCCGCCCTATAAAGATCCTCAGCCTCTAGGGGAACAACCTCTACAAAGGGTAATACCACATGCCTCAAAAACTCAAAAGTCTCAGAGTAGGGTACACCATATCTCCGCGAGATATAAAGAGTCTCATCTAGGACGATCACATTTAACACTAGCTCCTCTTGGATCAAATTCCCCCAGAACTCTTCCAGTGGCTTTCTCCTATCACCTCGCAACGTGTTTAAGTAGACAAGAAAGTTCGCATCAACGAAAGCTCTCATCGTACTCATCCTCTATAGACAGCCTAGCGAGCTCTCCTGGTAACGGCTCCCTAGCCCCAAGCGCTCGCAACTTCTCTTCATGTTGCTTTAGATACTCAAATACCTCTTCCAGCGAAGGTCTGCCTCTGAGCAGTATGCCCTCTGGTCTAAGCTCAATAGTTACAATGCCGCCCTCCTTGATGCCGTACCTTTCTCTAATTATCTTCGGGATCAGCACCTGTCCTTTCGGTCCAACTTTTATCCTTAGTTCTACCATATGTTTCCAAAAGTAATAACAAAGTATAACCTTTATGTTTTTCTCTATTTATTTTGCTTTAACGCTTAATATTGTGAAAAGATACATAAAACAGAAGCTCTAAATAAAGAGCGCTACAGTTCTACAACACAAGCTAATTTAAATTTTTAATACTATCTAGAGTAAATAAGGTGAAGAGTATGAGCGAGAAAATGATAACGCGCGCTACGCGAGCAATTGAGGGTGCTTATAATAATTAGAGAATACTTGGTCAGAGGAAATGTAATAGCATACGGCTATTACTTTAGGACGAGAACCCATGAAGAATGGTGGGATAACACACCACACTACCCAGAAATATCTACGTACCCCCACCATAAACATACAAGCGGAAAATCGAGCCTCTAAAAACCCCGTCTTTGGAGTCCCTTCTAGAACACATAAAAAAGTTTCTGGAACACTTCTTAAGTTTGTAAACTTAGAGGAGGCCATCTAGGGGACTATATGGTGTTTTCTGCATCTTGCCTCATATGTTTCTGAGCCGCCTACAAGAACCCTTGGGCTGTCTCTTGGTGCAGGCTTGCCGTTTATGAGCCTCTGTGTTCTCGTGGCCGGTTTCCCGCAGACCTTGCATACTGCTGTCAGGCTTACGACCTTGTCCGCGTAGGCGAGCAACTTCATTGTTGTTTCGAAGGGTTCACCCTTGAAGTCCAGGTTTAAAGCTGAGACAACTATCATTTTTTCTATGGCTAGCTTGTTGAGCTCTTCTGCCAGTATGGGTGGGAAGAACTGTGCCTCATCTATCCCTATAACGTCATAGTGTATGGTTTCGCTGGCTATTCTTTTTACTCCTTCCTCGTCGGGAGGAACCACCAATGCGTTGATCTTTAGACCATTATGTGATATGACGCTTGCTGGGTGATACCTCGTGTCTATTGTTGGCTTGTATATTACGACTCTTCTGCCAGCTATCATTTGTCTCTCGATTCGCCTTATAAGCTCTGTAGTTTTTCCCGAAAACATGGGACCAGTTATTACTACCAGCATCACATCTAGTATGATCCAAGCAAAATTTATGCAAATCCCTTAAAAATTAGGGAAAACCTCAATAAGTTTCCAGGTTTAGACCCAGGAGTCTTGCTATGCCAGATATTTCCTCAGTATGGTCGCCTAAAACCAGTGCGTAGTGGTTTCCAAAGCTCCTATCCAATATTACTCTAGGCTGCGAAAGTTTAACCTTTACTTGTGTCCTGCAGTGCCTGTTACTCCATGGAGACTCTAGAATTGTGCCTGTAAATATTCGGAGAGTGTCTAGGTTAGGATTAACCCTGTATACTGTGACTTTTTCGCCTACGGGAAATTTTACCATTATTCCGACACCCCTGCCACTCTCGAAGTGGGTCATTAGAGAGTAGGACGAAATGAGGGGGGCCGTGCAGTGGGCGAAGAGGACACTGTCTCCACTTATAATTGCGGGGTTGGCCATGAAGACTGGCTGACCAGTTGACCATTCGCCTAGAACCATGGAGACGAGAAGAGGAACGTCTCCCTCGCAGGCTGCTGGAAAGCCCATGGTATTTAGAAGTGAAAGAGCGAGGCAAGCGGTGGTGTCCAGTTCCTTTATAATGTCGAAGCATTTAATGGTCAAGCCGTCGAGGCTTTTTTCAGCTATAACTTGCTTGATGGCTAGGTACAACCTGTAGGCTTTCTGTATCTCGGACACTGGTATCTTTACTTCAAGTGCATTTTCTATTATTTCCCTGGGCACTTCTACTTCAGAGACAGAGTTGTAGGTTTTGACTAGTTCCTCTAGGGGAACCTCAACGAGTCCCGCCCCTAATCTCTTGTGTAGTGTTTCTGGCTCAACCTTGCTGTAGACAAGCCATGGGCTAATGCCACCTATCAGTCCAAGCTTTGCAACCCTTATCTTTTCATATGTCTTTTCTATGCGTCCAAGTTTCTCCAATAATTCCTGGATCTGCTGGGTACCTTCCAGCTTTGCGACAGAGACATCTTTACCATTGTTTTTCAGGTATCCAACAGCCTCTATGACTGCTGGCAAGCTGTTGTACTCCTCGATGTACAGCAAGTAGATGATCCTGGACTTCTCCGCGAGGGAGATTATAGTTTCCTCGGTTCCGCCGGTTGCGACGAGGACGACTCTGGATAGACAGCTGGAGGCTTTCTCAGCTGAAGTCAGAACGCCTTCATAAATAGCTCCCTTTAAATCCTTCAACACTGGTGACAGGTACTCCGCCTCCATCCTGAGACCTTGCTCCACACCGAGCGTAGAAACCGCAATGCTTAGGCACGGCGCCACGTGAAAAACTGCCCTCAAGCAATTAATTAAGATTTTGTTTCAAGGTGAGGGGGTGGGATTTCAGCCTCCACATACATTTAAGGTTTATATATTAATTGAGCGAGACCCACCATTGATAAGGTATGGATAAGATTATACAGATCTACGCTATGGTTAGCTTGGAGGATGCCGTCTCCGTTGCGGAGCTGGGGGCAAACCACGTCGGCATGATGGTTTCTGAGAAAGGCTTGCCCTACTCTGTTAATGCTGAACTTGGGAGAAAAATCTGCAGAGCTATCAGGGGACGTGCCAGGTGTGTAATGCTACCGCTCACGCATGAACCACGGGAAATCATTGATCTCGCGCTAAAAGTTGAGGCGGATGTTGTGCAGATTGCAAGCTATGAGGAGTATCTCCCCTACGGGATATACGCGGAGCTGTTCGACGAGCTGAGGAGGCACGGCTTATCCGTCATTAAGGTAATTCCGGTGGGCTATGGAAACGAGCTGGAAGCTTCTAGGCGCTACTCCTTACTATGCGACTATTTGATGCTGGATACGCACGGCGAGCCTCCAAGCCCTCTGCTTAGAGGGTTTATAGGTGGGACTGGGAGAGTGCATGACTGGAATATTAGCAGGCTTATAGCAAGAGAGACGCCCAAACCCGTTATTCTTGCGGGCGGCTTAAACCCCAGCAACGTCTCTGAAGCCATTAGAACTGTTAGGCCTCAAGGTGTAGATGCTGCAACATCGCTGGACATACCCGGCTCAGGCGGGAGGAAGGATCTTTTAAAGGTCAAGATGTTTATTGAGGCGGCTAGAAGGGCTTGGAGCGATCTGTATGGCTGAGGTCGTAGTAGTAGGGGATGCTTGCCTCGACGTCGACGTATTCCCAGAAACCAGGGGGGCGCAGTCGGTAGTCAGGTCTTTCCTTGTCGCGCCCGCCGGCTCAGCTGGAAACGTGGCCATCACCCTGACGGCGCTTGGCATCAACTCTTTGCTCCTTTACCCCTCTGGGGATGACAACGTTGATGATATCATGTCCGGAATGTTGTCGGCGATTGGCCAAAAGTTCTGCAAAGTTAGGGGCGAAGGTTGTAGTTGCCTGGTTGTGAACGTGATTTCAAGGAGGGGGGCTAGGAGGGTTTACACGTCTGTTGGACCGAGGATTTCGAGGTTTAGCTGCCAAGTTCCTAGGGATGCCCGCTTTCTCCACATTTCGGGATACCTCCTTGAGCTCGCCAGCCCTGAGGTGATCAAAGGAATCCTGGATGGGGTCGGTGAGGAGACAACCATTTCCCTCGATCTCTTCCCAAGGGTGGGGCTTGCTTCTTGGGACGTCCTTGAATACTTACTCAGGAGGGTGGACATCCTGTTCGGCAACGAATCTGAGTTTGCAGCCCTTAACCTCAGTAGCGAAGCAGCTGTCAAATCGTTGCTGAATACGGGGCTGGAAGCTGTTGTCGTAAAGAGGGGGTCGAGGGGGGCGGTAAGCTACTCTTCTGAGGGGTTTTTCAGCTACAGGGAAAGAGTCACGGTTAAAAGTCTTAAGGGGGCTGGAGATGTTTTCGTCGCCTCCTACCTCAGCGGGCTGCGCGCAGGCTTAAGCCACAAAGAGTCTCTAAAAATCGCGGTAAGAAATTCAGCTGAGCATGTCGCCGGTGGGGGACCGTTAAACACGGTCGTCAGGAATGTAAGGTTGGGAGGGGGGCGTCCTCAGCTGTAGCTGGCAGCCTTCTGTACGGGTATTCCGCCCATCAGCATTCCTATCTCCTTAAGCGTGAATTCGCTCGGTCTTCCTTGAGCCATTATCTTGCCCTCATACATCACGGCTATTCGATCGGACAATTGCAGTATTTCCTCCAGGTCCGCTGACACGAGGAGAACAGCTTTTCCAGCGTTCCTAGCTTCGAGTAGAAGTTCCCGGACGTATATTGTTGAGGCAACGTCCAGGCCCTTTGTCGGGTGAACTGCCACTATCAGCTTGGAGTTCCTGCTCAGCTCCCTGCCTACAAGAAGTCTCTGCCTGTTGCCCCCACTAAGGCTCTTGGCTGGTGCAAGGATGCTTGGGGCAATCACGTTAAATCTCTTTATCACGCTCTCAGCGTACTTCCTCACCCTCTGCCAGTCTATCTGGGAACCTTTGAGGAAGGCTGGCTCCCACTGGCGGCCAATAACACTGTTCTCCATCACTGTGAAGTCGAGAATCAAGCCGTATCTCTCCCTATCGCCGGGAATGTGCGAGAGCCCACTCTTGTACATCTCTATCGCCGACTTGTTGGTAACGTCTCGCCCGTCCACGAGGATCCTCCCCCTGTCGACCCTCCTCAAGCCTGTTATCGCCTCGATTAGCTCGTTCTGCCCATTGCCCTCCACGCCAGCGATGCCAAAAATCTCTCCAACCCTTACGTCGAACGTGACGCCCTTAACTGCAGGTGCTCCCATGTCATTGCTTACCCACAGGTCCTCGACCCTGAGAACAGTCTCGCCAGTTATGGTTTTACGCTCTATCCTCGCCAGGGCTTCTAAATCCACCTCTCTACCAACCATCAGTTCTGCGAGCTTTTCAGGCGTAGCCTCTTGCGTTTTCAGCTCTCCTGCCACAACCCCCTTTCTCAGAACTACTATCCTCTCAGTCACCTCTAGCGCCTCCCTGATCTTGTGCGTTATGAATACCACTGAGCCGCCTTGATTCCTGAACCCCCTGATAAAGTTGAAAAGCTCAGAAACCTCTAAGGGCGTCAGGAAGGTCGTGGGCTCGTCGAGTATCAAAATTTTGGTCCCCCTGCTCAGCGCCTTTATTATCTCCACTCTCTGCCTTTCACCAAGCGATAAGCTCTCAACAGGGGCGTCCAGCGGCACTTTTAAGCCCAGCTTCTGGGAGATTTCCTCTACTTCCCGCCTAGCCCTGGAGAAATCTATCGAGGTAAGCGCCTCGAGAGGGCTTCCAGCCCCCTTCCCCACACCAAGGACAATGTTCTCAAGCGCAGTCATGTTTGGCACTAAAGTGAAGACTTGGTGGACCATTGCTATCCCGTGGGATAGCGCGTCCCGGGACGAGGCGAACCTTACACGTTTGCCCTCAACGTATATTTCCCCCCTGGTGGGTCGAATGAGGCCGGAGAGGATCTTCATCAACGTAGTTTTGCCGGCCCCGTTTTCTCCAAGTAGCCCTAAGATTTCTCCAGGGAAAATCTCCAGGTCCACCCCTTTGAGGGCAACAGTGCCGTCCGGATAAACCTTGTGTATGTTCCTCATTTTAACGAGGGGCTCCTTCATTGCAACTATTTGTGCTGTGAGGCTATTTATTTCTTTTCCGTAACGTGCATTGCAGAAATCTTTTTATTGAAGAGGGGGCAGAGAAATTGCCGTGAAATATGCAGAAGATTAGCTTTAATGTTCGCGGAATAATCGAGACTATGATCGCCCTCCTCGCAGGGATAGCTGCCTCCTCGATCCTGATTCTCGTGTATGGCTATGATCCGCTAGCCGCCTTCTACTGGCTGTTCTACGGCGGCTTCGGCAGCCTTGAAAGCCTACTTGACACCCTTGGATACGCTACACCACTGATACTTACAGGTGTGGCCTTTGGACTATGCTTTAAAGGGGGGATCTTTAACGTCGGCGTGGAGGGGCAAGCCTACATGGGGGCTATAGGCGCAATCGTCTTCGGAGGTCTTCTCCCGAGGCTCTTCCCACCTCTTGCACCCCTTTCCCTGGTACTTGCCTTGGCCGGCTCATTAATTTTCGGCATAGCTTGGGCATTGCCGCCAGCACTTCTCAAAGCCTACAGAGGCGTGCACGAGGTCATCTCCACCATCATGCTTAACTGGATAGCGTACAACTTTGTAATGTTCCTCGTTAGAGGTCCGTTGGTTAACCCGTCAAGGCCGGAAATGTCCATGTCCGTCGTTGAAAGCGCAAGGTTCAGCGTAGTTCCCGGGTCGGCCGTTCTGACATCTGCTATACTTGTCTCCCTTGCGGCAGCCGTCCTAACATACCTGCTCCTAACACTGACTAGGCTCGGGTTCGAGATAAGAGTCACTGGTTCAAGTATTGACGCTGCGAGGTATTCAGGTGTAAACTACGGGTACATCGTTATCGTCTCGTTCGTTCTCTCGGGAGCACTGAGCGGTCTGGCAGGCGGGCTGGTAATCACCGGTAGGCCCCCCGTGTGGGCGCTTTACGGCACGCTTGGAAACATAATGAATATCGGGTTTGACGGCATAGGTGTAGCACTTATTGGCAGGAGCAACCCCCTGGCAATAATTCTATCTGGAGTGTTTATAGGGGGCTTGTGGAATGGTAGCAGGCTCATGGAGCCCTACTCGGGCGTCTGCTCGGAGCTCAGCAGGGCGATCATCGGGCTCATAGTAATCGCTTTATCGGTCCCCGAGCTCCTTAGAAGGATTTCGAGAGTGATGCGGAGGTGAGAGCATGCTAAACAGGAGTCTCATAGCGGCGCTTGCCGCTTTCGCTGCGATCCTCCTATTATTCGAATACATGGGGATAAGCTCGGTTAAACTTGTGGACACGGCTCTTCTCGCAATGACCCCCCTGGCGCTGGCAGCGATCGGCGAGGTGATCAACGAGAAAGCTGGAGTGGTGAACATCGGGCTGGATGGTATCCTCCTGATAGGCGCAACCCTGGGGGTTTACGGGGCGGAACTCGCCGGGAACGGGTACTTCGGTTTGCTCTTCGGCGCTCTTGTCGGAGCCGTAATTGGGCTGATCCACGGGGTTCTCAGCACATATGGGAGGGTTGACCAGGTTGTGGCTAGCATGGGGATTAATATTTTTGCATACGGATTTGTCCCCTACTTCCTGATGGCGGTGTGGCACTTCCCCGGAATACGGGTCCCCCCGAGGGAAGTTCTAGCCCCACTCTGGAACATACCGCTTGGAAGCTTCTACTTCGTCTTCAGCGAGATTACCTTCGCAAGCATAATCCTCGCCCTCCTACTCAACTTGCTTCTGCGAAAAACCCCCCTCGGTCTCTGGATCAGAGCTGCGGGCGAGAGCCCTGAAGCCATAGACGTGGCGGGGATAGATGTTTATAAGGTTAGGATTACTACCGCGACTCTCGGAGGGCTTCTTGCCGGGCTTGGAGGGGCATTCATGTCCCTCGTGTGGTTTAAGGGGGTTGTCAAGGAGATATCCGCTGGGAGGGGCTTTATCGCCCTAGCATGCGTGGTTGCAAGTGGGCTGGATCCCGTCCTGGCTACGGGTTTTGCTTTCCTCTTCGGCTTTTCGGAGGCTGTTGCCTATACGTTTGCCGTGACTCCTGGAATCAAGGAGACCATCCCGTACTACTTCGTCTTCATGATACCTTACATTGTGACCCTGGTCGTCGTCACGGTGATGATCGGGAAAAGAAGGTTTCCAAGGGCGCTCGGCATCCCCTACAGGAAGGAATAAAGCCACCGTTAAACTTATTAACTTTTATTAAACGGTATTATTTCTGTATGAAGAAGAGACCCGGGATCAAGACGATTTACGCAGCAATAATCCTCGTTCTAGTAGTCGTCGCGGCTATCGGAGCCTACCTTCTTACGCGTGGACCAGCGGGTGTAGCAGCTAAGCCGAAGATTGCCGTTGTCTCAGACATCGGCGGCAGGGGAGACCTAAGCTTCAACGACATGGGATTTAAGGGGGCTGAGGAGGCTGCCCGCGACTTCGGGTTCGAAGTAATGGAGCTTATCAGCAAGACGGAGGCAGACTACATCCCGAACCTTAGAACTGCGGCGAAGGATCCGAGTACAAGGCTAATAGTTGGTGTAGGATTCTTGCTCAGCGAGGCTCTAGCCCAGGTGGCAATGGAGTACCCAGACAAGTACTTTGCAGGTATAGATACGTATGCCCAGGACATAGTAAAGCAAAAGTACCCAGACAAGTACCCGCTACCCAATCTCCTCGACATCAAATTCGAGGAGCACAAAGGAAGCGCACTCGTGGGCGCCTTAGCCTGCCTTGTTGCAGCTAACTACGACTACCCGCATGTCGGGATGGTCCTCGGGATAGAGATCCCAGTGCTCTGGAAGTTCGAGATTGGATACAAGTGGGGATGCAACTGGGCAATCGAGTGGTATAAGCAGCACTTCCCAGACCAGTATGCAGCAAAGTCCAAGAACCCTGACAACATACTGTCCCTGCCTGTGAAGGAGAGGGTCCTGTGGACCTACACTGGAACCTTTAGCGACATAACCAAGGGGTACGAGGCTGCGAAAGCAATGTACGCTAAGAAGGCTGTTGCTGTTTACAACGTTGCTGGTCCACTGGGGCTGGGCATCAACCAAGCGCTGGACGAAATAGCGAAGGCTAAAGGCTTGACTATGGGGCCACCATTCTGGATAGGCGTAGACGCGGATCAAGACTGGATTAACCCAGGCTTCGTAATTGCGAGCATGATGAAGAGGGTTGACAAGGGCGTGTACTACGCGGCATACCTCGTCCAGAAGGACAGGTTCAAGGACATAGCAGTTAGGAATAAGGGTGTGCTCCTCCTGGGAATTGGGACGAAGGTGGACGGCGAAACAATGGAGGGGATCTCCGTCAGCACGCTCGCAGACCTAGATGAGTTCATCAAGATGGGTCAAGCCGCTGAAAAATACGTTGGCAAGAAAGTTCTACCAATGGACCCGGAGCAGATCAGGAACAAGGTAAAGGCTATGAGGGACGCTGTACCGCAGTGGATATGGCAGGCGGTAAGCGAGCTGGAGGCGCAGATACGCGAAGGCAAAGCTCAAGTCCCACTCCCACTCACGGAGTCCGATGTGAAGACTTGGAGAGAAACGCTTGGATAAAATATTTTTTTCTTTTTCCCGTTATTTTTGTAGCAAAGGGGGGTGAGATCATTCCGAGGAGATTTTCAGCTTCTGAGGCTTCAACGGAGGAGGGTCTGCAGTACCACATCAGGTGTAAGCCTGGAGATGTTGCCGAGTTCGTTCTTCTCCCGGGGGACCCAGAGAGGGTGCAGTGGATTTCGAGCTTCTGGGATGAGCGAAGGGAGGTCGCGCGGCACCGCGAGTATGTTACTCATACGGGCAGGTATAGGGGCGTAGCCATTTCAGCTACATCCACCGGCATCGGTGGACCCGCGACCGCGATTGCTGTAGAGGAGCTTTTAAGGGTGGGTGCTTCAACGTTCATCAGGGTTGGGACCACTGGAGCTATCCAGCCGCGGATCGAGGTGGGCGATCTGATTATTGCTTCTGGAGCTGTTAGGTTGGACGGCACAAGCAGGCAGTACGTTAGGGTGGAGTACCCTGCATTTGCGCACTTCGAGGTGGTCCTAGCTCTAATTGAGGCTGCGGAGTCTCTGGGTGCCAGGTACCACGTCGGCGTAGTTGCCTCTACGGACTCCTTTTACACTGGTCAGGCACGCCCAGGCTTTAGGCAGTACGAGCAGAGCTGGATGAGGGACTTAATCCCCGACTTGCAGAGGGCGGGTGTTTTGAGCTTTGAGATGGAGGCTTCAACGCTGTTCACTCTCTCAAACATTTACGGGGCGAGGGCTGGTGCTGTGCTGGCCGCTGTTGCGAGCAGGGTGAAGAATGAGCTGGTAGAGAATGCAGGGGTTGAGGACGCGATCAGGGTTGCAAATGAAGCTGTAAGAGTGCTCTACGAGTGGGACCAGGCTAAAACCGTGAGAGGTAGAACGTTTATTACGCCAAGCTTATTTATGCGCTGATGCGTGGTGCCGTGGAGTGTGTCTTCGCTGGGGGCAAGCAATACTCCCATTAGCGGAGGGATGCGTGCACGCCAGTCAAGCAGCTTAAGGTGCTGGGGGAGCATCTTCGGCATGTTTAGCAAGCTTTTGCTCCCAGGACTCTTATTACTACTCCTCTCCCCGCCCTTGCTGGCAGCACCTCAACCTGTTGAGAGCTTCTACGTGGAGCCTGGGGGAGTGTTGAGGGGCTCCATAACCCTGTCTCTCTCGGGGGAGGGGGTTGCAGAGGTAAACCTCCCCTGCGCTCTCCAGCTCGTGTCCGTTTACTCCGAGAGGGGGGTACCGACGTTTACCCTTAATGGCTCTACTCTGCAGATCTACGGCGATGCATACTCAAGCGTCAATGTCACGTTTACCTGCAGATTGAGGAACGACACCATTACCACTCTCACTGTTGAACCCATCAACCAGGACCTCGAGATCTTTATCAGCCAAGCCTACGTAGTACTAGGCGTGTACCCGACACCCGGTGAGATATCTTATAAGTCAGGCTATATCCTGCTGAGGTTCGAAAACCTCACAAGCCCCCTACAACTTGAACTAGTCGAGGCGGGGCTACCAGCCGAGGGGCCTCCACCGAGTGCTCCGCCTGCGGTGGCTCCTCTGCTGCAGCACCTCGCACTAGTCCTCGCCATAGCCCTAGCTGCTGTGGTTGTAATCGTAGCTGTGCTCTTCGCCAGGAAAAGGAGGGAGGGGACGCATGTTCTTACTGAGGAGGACCAAGCCGTAATTAGCTACTTAAGGTCCAGTGGCGGCAGGGCGTACCTAAAGGAGATCCGCGAAGCCTTAGACCTGCCCTCAACAACTGCTCTGAGAAGAGTAAGGAAGCTGGAGGCCCGGGGAATCGTCCGCACGGAGAGGACTCTCGGCGGCCTGCTCGTGATCCTTCTAAAGAGGTAGTGCGCTCTGAGGGCGAGGAGGTACCTGGCGAACTTAGCCATGTAAGAGAACGCAGTGTTCAGGACAGCAGAGGGCTAGCGGGAGGGTTTGCCCAGCGTGGGGGACAGTGAGGCCAAGCTTACGAGGCGTAGAGAATCTATGAGTACCCCAGGTGCGAGCTAAAGAGTCGTAAAGAATTTATAACGATGTTTAAGGGTTACTTTTCACATGGAAAAAAGTTTGCCTGAGATCATTGTGGGTGAGAAGCCTGAGGGCTCATATACCCTCGAGTTAATAAACATGCTGGGGAGGGGTGCCCAGAAAGTTGTTGTAAAAGCCTTCGGAAGGAACATTTCCAAGGCAGTATACGTGACTGAGAGCGTTAGGAGGCTCACTGGAGACAAGATCAGCTACGGGAAAGTCAAAATATACTCTGCTGAAGTCGGGGAGATGGAGGAGGAGAGGAGCGTTCCAGTAGTAGAGATCGAGGTCATAAATCTCGGAGTCAAGCCTCAGTAGCGCGGCTAAAGCATATTGTGCTGCACTAGGAGTTTTCCACCGTGCTCGCCTCAGCCCCTCAGCTTCTAGCGCGCTATTTCCTCCTAACGATGTGGAGACGCCCAACCTCGTAGAAGCCTGCACCCCAGTTGTGGAGCGGTAGGTTCGTCTTCCTGAGGTCCCAGCCGCCCCTCTTGCTGAAGAAGCGCTCGTCAGCCCTCGCGCTCAACACTTCACCAGCGTAAAGCACGACATCATTCGTCTTTAACGTTGTGTACACGCGGCACTCTATAACGCCGATCGCCCCCTCGGCTACTGGTGCATCTACCTTCTCGCCTTTAACAGGCTTTATGACCGTGGTTTTGTCCTCGCTCCTCCCAGAAACCGTTCCGGCGTAGTAGAGCTTGTCTAGAAACTCGATGGGTAAAACGTTTACCGTAAACTCCCCATACATATCGATGAGCTCCCTGGTGTAGCTGTCAACGCCTATAGCGACGCCTACTAGTGGTGGCTCCTCACTTATTGGTGAAACCCAGCTTGCAGCCATGAAGTTCACCCTCGCCCCCATCTTACCGCTTCCAATGAGGTATGCCGGCCTAGGGTGAAGCAGTAGATAAAAGGTTTCAACCTCAATCATAGCCTTTCAGTAAATAGCTCTTTTGTGGGTTTTATCAATATTTGCCCACCAATAATTTTATATATATATATCAAATGTTAAATTATTCTTAGTAGGAATTTTAGGACTTTCTCTTTGAAAGTTCTAAGATGCCTCTACACCAAGAGGTGTACATGTTGAAAACAAGCATGGGGAATACTGTAAAGAAAGAGGAAAGAAAGTACCTACTAAAAGAAAAACGTGTGCTAGCAATACCCGGACTAATCCTCATAACCGTAATCATGCTGTCTATTCTTTCAGGCATTGTTCTCGCCGAACCCGACTTTGACCTCATCTGGGACCCAAGTCGGCATAAAAGGGACGTGGGTTCTTGGGCAGAATCTCGGCCTAGGGTTATAACGGTGCGTAATGGTGAGGTTCAAGGTTATCAAGCGGACGAGGAGAACGAATTTTGGGGCGTCTATTTTACAGTGGTTGGCAAGTATGATCCATTGAAAAAGATAATTTCTGGAACTTTCCAAGTAGAACTTAGGGCCAAGTCCACGACGTCTCATCCACACAAGCTAGTAGCCATACATAGAGGCATTTTTTATAGCTCTCCTATTGGGACAGATGGAGAAGTCATAATATACCTGACAGATATAACACAAGAGCAGTACTACATCATCGTGAAGGATGCTCAAGGCAAACAACAAGGGAAATGGCTAGATACACCTCAAACTCATAAGGTTCCCGACGTAACCCTACGGGGTTACAAGGTTAAGTGGCTTAGTCCACAGCCACAAGAGGAACAAGGATGCGTGGATTCAGGGTTTAGGTTTAGCGGGCTGAGTGGGGAGGTCGAGATATGGCATGCAGACGAAGAACGGGATGACGCGAGAGTCGCCAAGCTCGACATGGTTATTTGTGCATATGACCATATATGGACGGGTGAAAGGTCTTCGGCAATTCTTAGCGACGTAGATATGACTACGTTTTTGTCATGAAGCCAGAGTCAGAGATTATTATTCCAGATCGCTGGGAAGAACAAAGAAGGGAAGATAACCCTGTAAAGCTCCTCTACGGTACTCTCAAGGCGAACACTATTCGCATGTTTAAGGACGGGGCATTGAACATCAAGAGTGAGGCTACAGGAAAGAAACAGCTTGTAAAGGCTGGAGAAGAAATATACTCTGACAAGAAGGGCCTAGGCCCAAAGACAAGCTTCAACATCGATGAGGAGCTGAAAAAATGGGAGTTCGAGAACACTATTAAGCAGAGCGGGTCACAGGACATGGCGTCCCAGGTGTTTAAGGTCTTGCCCCAGCAGAACCTACCAGTGATAGGCGTAGCCCTTCTAGTTTTCATATTGAACGTTGGAGTAATAGCTCTAGCAAGGAGAAGACAAAAAAAGGCTAGGCAACAATGGAATGTATACGCTGGATATACGAGATAAAAAGGGGTAAGACGAAAAATTAGTTTTTTCTGTTTATGCCACGCAATGCTTTTTCATTGTTCTTCACGAAAGGTTTAAATTTGTAATGTATCAATACATTATATATGAGTAAGAAGGAGGCTTGGAGAAATGTCTTAGAGAAGTCTCTCGAAGACTTCAAGGCAAAGATAAAGTCTGTTGAGCAAGAATTAGAAAACATTGAGAGAGAACTGGAGACGCGAAACGTCCAAGAGCCATCGGAGCTATTCGCTAGGATTACTGCTCTCCGAAGGGAGCTGAAAACCTATTACAATGTATTCAAACGTGAGGTTGAGGCTATATTTTCTAGTGCAAAGACTGAAGCTCGAGAATTGCCGCAAGAAGAGGCTGAAGAGCTGATCGAAGACCTAGATGACATGGTTGATGAGTTGAAGGAGACCGCTGAAGACCTAGTGGAAGATCTTTCTGATAGGCTGGAGGATTTGAAGGAAAAAGTTAAAGAGAGTTGGAAGAAAACATTACGAGAAATGAGAAGGGGATTCGCTGTCGAAAAGTCTCTAGAAGCTCCTCCTGGTTCTCTTGGGCCCAGAACTTCATCTGTGGTCATTTCGAGTGTTAGGCTCCCCGAGGCCGACCTGAAGGTAATTGATTCGCTCGTCGAGGCCGGCATCTTTAAGAGTAGGAATGAGGCTATTGCTTTCTTTATTCACCGCGGAATAGAGGCGAGCAAGGATTGGCTTGAAAAGATTAATGCCACATTGGAGAACATAAGGAAGCTCCAGGAAGAGGCGAAGAAGGAAATAATGTCCATGTTTGGGGGGAGGGGGGAGGGCGGCAGCAACGCACATGGTTAGCGCGGGCTAGCGTAGCTCTTCAAAAGTGCTCCAGTCGGGTGCGTACACAGCAATAGCGGGCCGCGCGCCATCCCTCCCCCGCCTTTTCGCGGGGGTTACGGGCTTTACCCCGCCTGGTGTTGCTAGGAAGCTGAGTACTTTGACGCGCTCTGGTAGCTCCGCCTTGATGCCCAGCACTTTTAGCCCGCGCAGCATGATGTTCAAGCCCCCGTTAGCAGCGCGCGCTATACAGCAATAAGCTTAATATCTTGATGAGTTAAAATAGCGTAGTAGTGTATGAGCGCGGGCGAGTCTGAGGAGAGCTCGTATATCGTTGCAAGGCTGCTTAACGGCTTGAAGGAGGTCTACACATTCAAGGAGCTTGAGAAGATCTTGGACATGCCCAGTCAACTGCTATGGAGGTACACGACTTACTCCCAGTTCCCGGAGAGGCTTACGGCTAAAAAGATCCTCGAGGCGATACGCGAGAACAGGCTTCTCGAGAGAGCCCTGAAACAGGTTCTCCTCAGGGAGACAGGGGCGGTTGAGGAGTGGCGACTGCTCTTTAATCCGAGGGTTTTGAACCTCGTGGGCTACCTCGCTTGGAAGCACTTCAAGGATGACGAGGTAAGCCTCGTGATGACGGCAGGCGAGAAGAACAGCGCGCTCGCAGTAGTGATTGCTGAGTGGCTCTCTGCGGACACGTGCGTAGCGACGGAGCATGCCTGGACTAGTTGGGGCAGGTTCTACTCTGCACCCTACAACTCCTCTGAGAGGGAAGAGTACGTCTACTTACATGTCCCAAGGGAAGCCATAAAGAGGGACTCAAGAGTGCTCTTCGTCAAGGGCACAGCCAAGAACTTTGAATCACTTACAGCCCTGTACAGCATTGCTGAGCAGGCGAAGGCAATCCCGGTCGGTGGCTTAGTCATCCTAGCCTACTCGGACAAGTGGATGGAGTTCACAGCCAAGACAGGCATAAAGAAGTTCTACGTTATTGCCAGCCTAAGCGGAGGACAGCTCGTTGTACGGATCTAATGTTCTCAGCAGCGCCGGAGGGTGGGAATATGGGTGTGGAGAGAGGTGCGCGCGCTTTATTCTATCTCGGCCGAGCTATTAGCGGGCCGCTGGAGCACGCGCTACTGTCTATAGCAAATCTCAGCTCAGTATTGATATCTTTGCGGAGTCTCCGAATGTTTTCCTTACCTCTTCAACTAAGAATTGCTCCACCCTTTCGACGATTGCTTTAGCCTCTTCCTCGCTACTCGATGAAGCGTAAATATGTATCTCGACGACTGGGGCGCCTGCCTCCAGACCCCTCGGGTGGCTCTTAACGTATGCCCTTTCGTCGATTTTCAGCGCCCTCCTCAATATGGGTGTGAGGTCTGCCTCCGGGACACCCCTGATCCTGACCATTTTTTCCTGGTAAAAGTGCGGCTTGCCTCTAGACCTGAGGAGAGGCTCAACGTGCTCGCCAAATATTGCCTCCATCTCGGCTGGGACTCCAGGAAGCACTATTACTAGGCGTGAATCTGTCTCGACTAGGATTCCCGGAGCCGTCCCCACAGGGTTAGGCAGCGGCTTAGCGCCTCTTGGCAGCTTCGCCATTTTTTCCCGCTCAGGGGTCATCGGGTAGCCTCGCTTAGCGTACTTCTCCTGGACTATTCTCAGGGCTTCAGGGTTGACCTCAAGCTCCCTCCCGAGAGCCTGGGCTAGCGCGATGTTTGTAATATCGTCTGGTGTGGGGCCCAGGCCTCCCGTCGACAGAACTATGTCTGCATGTGTAAGTGCCTTTTGGAACTCTTCAACAATGTCCTCCACTCTGTCCGGTAAAGCAATGATCCTTTCAACACAGTAGCCTAGAAGTGTGAGCCTTTGAGCGAGCCAAGAGGCATTTGTATTGATGATCTTGCCGATGAGTAGCTCGTTTCCTATCGAGAGTATGTAGGCTTTTCCCTTACAGCTCACAACATGTATTTTCGCAAGCCTAGCGATAAATTTATTGCAATACTTCTGCTAAATGCCTTGGAAGGGTTAAGCAGTGGCGCTACTGGGCTTAGAAGTAAGGTTTGCAACGAAACGTGACCTCGAAGAGGCTCGACAAATCCTTCGAAGATCATTTACCGGTTCCTATAGGTTTTGGAGTGAGCTTCTTCTTGGTAGGCTAGATACGCTCGTAGCCGTAGCGAACGGGAAGGTTGTTGGGGTAGCCGAGATATACACGACGATCTCGAGGAAACGCGGGAAGATAGGGGTGATTAGCTTCATTGCTGTAGATCCCGAGCACAGGGGGAGAGGTGTAGGGAAGAGGCTTGTGTTGGAGGCGGAAAGGGTATTTCGGGAGCAGGGGTGCGGTTTCTCAGCAGCGAGCACGAGGCATGATAATAAGGCATCAATAGGGATGTTCACAAAGATGGGCTACTCGGTTCATAGGAGGGGAGAAAGGGTATTCGAGGAACTAGAGGGTCCCCTCTATGCGTACGAGGACGACGTAATCTTGGTGAAAAGGCTCGAGTAGCGGTGGACAACTTTTCTAGCCAGCCCAGGAAAAGTTGATAAGAGCGCGCGCTGATAAGAGTGGATCAGGGAGGCATAGGTATGGCTTACAGGGATCTCGCCGCATTTATCGCTGCCTCTTTTACGCTTGCTACTCTAGCCGACGCACTTATTCTAACTGCAACACAAGGCACTACGACGCACCTTTTAGTCTCCCGCGTGGCGCTCCTGTGGGGAGTCTTCAGGATGTATACACCTACGATCGGGGCAGCACTAGCCATCAGGGTTTCTGGGAAGAGTGTAATCGACGAATTTAGGAGCTACTTCAACCCCAAGGAAAAAGCGATCTACTGGTACTTCCTAGCACCCTTAATAGCTTACCTGGCTGTAGGGATATACATGCTACTGGGTCTTGCCCTCAACATACTCGACCTAGAAAAACCCGTAGAAATGATTGCTGAGCAAGCGAAGCTCCCCGTGGAGGCGGCGAGGGCAGTCCTGCTGGTACAGCTAGTCTCCGCATACCTAGTTGCACTCACATTGAACGCATTTTGTGCAGTAGGCGAGGAGATAGGCTGGCGGGGCTATCTGTACAAGAGGCTGGGCTATACTGCTAACGCTAGAAACACCTTGATTATTGGGGCTGTCTGGGGGCTGTGGCACGCCACCGCAATCGGACTTCTAGGACATAACTACCCGGTCCTGAGGTGGATGGGTGTTCCAATCTTTGCAGTGTTCTGCATTATTCTCAGCGCCTTAATGCTGTCACTAGTCAGCAGGGCTGGAAGCATTCTCCCGTCAGTCTCTCTTCACGGTGCACTCAACGCCCTCTGGGGACTAACTATTCTAACATCAAGGCTCGAAGGTGCTGCTGGAGAACTTTTAGGAGGAAATGGCCTCCTGGGATTAGCCTCTCTAACGACCGTATGTTTCGCCCTGTCGATTTTCCTGAAAACCAAGCGTGACCGTGTTGAGGCGTAAACAAGGAAACGTCCATTTGCATGTCTTTCCATTTTTCCAGCACCGGCACTTAAACCCCAAGGGTCCACGAGCTCCGCCGGGACGGCTTCTTCGGGCTCATCCCGCCGCCAGACCTAACCGCGCCGTGCTTCGGGTACTCGAGGGGCTGTACAGGGACATGGCTGTCCTCTGCCTCGACCCCTCCGGCCTGCCATCCGGGAGGGCGAGAGTGTTCCTTGCCACCGAGTACGGCACTGCCGGCGGCGAGGTTGGGCGCGCGCTAGGAAGAACAATAGCTACAAAAGGGTTCATGTACCAACAACCACGTTTTCCCTACCAACAAGCTGCTTGAGTAACTGTATTGCTGAAAGAGCCGCCAAGTAGCTTGTTCTTGGGTTTCGTGGGTGCGGAATATTCTCAACCCTAATACTAATTGTTGATGCCACACCTTCAACAGCTATTTCGTGAATGTTCTTCTTTAGCTTAGGGTCTGCGTACACCTCTACCCACGGTATTAGCCCTGATGCTAGTGCCAGTGCTGCAACGACGTTTACATTTGCTGGGAAGAGCTTAACTGCTATGTCTCCTCTGCCCTCAAATATCTTTGTCCTCTCCCTCACCTCGCCAAAGCCTAGCCTCCTCAACGTCTCAGGATCAAAAGCCTTGACATCCTTGCACGTCCTTAGCACAACCCTCTTAACGCCTGCGTTAGCAAGAGCCTTTACAGCATCTATGCCTGCTATAGCTCCTGTGGGGATGTAAACCTTTGCTCCACTAACCCCGGAAGCATCCTTTACAGCTTCGAGTGTGAGCTCATCGAGCAGGGCACCGACACTCAGAACAATAACGCTCACTCCATGCTGGAGGAGCCTCGGAACATACTCCCTAACAGCTTGCTGAGAAGCTGCTTCAACAACTAGCTGTGGCTTTGCACTCAGTATACAGTCTAAGTCCCTGCACACACTAATGTTAGGGAACTCACTGCAGAAACTCTTCGTGAGGTTCTCACACCTCTCAGGATAGATATCCATTAGCGCTACTAGCTCAGTTTTTACATATCCCCTGCATATAGCCTCTACAAGGACAGAGCCTATAGCGCCGCAACCTATTATCGCTACCCTCACCTCTTAATCACCTCAACAACCTCGAGACTCATGTCAAGGGCTCTAGCTGATAGCGTTATGCATCCACAGCTAATAACGTCTACATTAAGCTTTGCGTACTCACCTATGTTCTCAGCTGTTATGCCCCCAGAAACCTCTACTATGACCCTATCCCTCAAGCCCCTCCTCCTAAGCTCCCCAACAACCTTGGCAACCTCTTGAGGAGACATGTTATCGAGCATTATTATGTCTGCGCCAGCCTCAGCAGCCTTTACAGCATCCTCGACTGTGGAGACCTCAACCTCTACCTTGTGAGCAAAGCTAGCCCTTGCCTTAGCCAGCCTCACAGCCTCCTCAACACTCCCAACAATCTCCGCATGGTTATCCTTGATCAGAATAGCGTCGGATAGAGAGAGCCTGTGCGTATCCCCACCACCCACAGCAACAGCCTTCTTCTCGAAGTACCTGAGACCAGGCAGCGTCTTCCTTGTTGCCGCTACCCTAACCCTTGGATTAACCCTCCTAACAATGTCAACTAATCTCCTAGCCTCCGTAGCCACACCGCTGCAGTGCATCAATATGTTGAGTATTGTTCTCTCAACGGCTAGCATAGTCCTTGCGTTACCAGTTATCTCTAGGACCGGTGTGCCCCTATCCACTGTGCCCCCATCCCTCACAAGCTCCTTAACCTCTAGGCCAAGCCTCTTAAGGAGGTATGCAGCATCCTCTACACAGGCAACAACACCCCTCTGCTTAGCCACCACGTGAGCCCTCACAACGGCGTCCTCAGGTACTACAGCAGCTGATGTTGTGTCCCAGAATGGTATGTCCTCCTCTAGGAACTCGAGGAACCTCTTAAAGGCTACCTCTTCGACCATGGGGGCTCCCTCCCCAGAACCCTGAACGAGTTCTCTATTGCTTTCTTCACCTTCTCAGCAATCTCCCTAGGCACCTCAACCCCGTAGACCCTATCCCTAAGGCTTGTGCATACCTTCTCAAGAGTTATCTTCTTCATATCTATGCAGATGGCGCTTGTTGATGCCGGTATGAATACCTTGTCTGGGCTCTCCTTAGCAAGCCTGTGTATCATCCCAATCTCTGTACCAACAATTATGCGCTTACAGCTGTTGCAGCTCTTGACATGCTTAATCATCTGGCTCGTGCTCCCAATAAAGCTTGCTAGAGACCTTACCTCCGCAGGGCACTCTGGATGAGCAATGAATGCAGCGTCGCTGTACAGGGGCTTCAGAACCTTTATCTCCTCAGCCTTAAACCTCACATGAACTGGGCAGTGACCGTTTGGAGGAACGGGGATAACAATCTTGCCAGTCTTCTCGGCAACATACTCAGCTAAGTGCCTGTCAGGACCAAAGATAACAACGTCACTCTCTATAGCCTTCACAACATCTACGGCATTGGCGCTCGTAACAACGTAGTCGGCCTCAGCCTTCACAGCAGCTGGACTATTGACGTAGATGACCACGGGTGCCCTGGGGAAGAGCTTCCTAGCTCTACGAACTTCATCAACACCTATCATGGCGGCCATAGGGCACCTAGCACCTGGATCAGGGTGAAGAACCTCTGCAGACTCGTTAATCGCAGCCGCCTGCTCAGCCATAAAGTCAACTCCGCAGAAAACAATGAGCTTGGCGCCTGCCTCCACGGCCTTTATCGACAGCTCTAGGCTATCACCAACAAAGTCTGCTACATCTTGAATCTCGGGAGGCTGGTAGTTGTGTGCAAGAATTACGGCTCCGCGCTCCCTTTTCAACCTATGTGTTTCATCAATGAGGCTCCTTGCCTGCAAGCTTCATCACCATCCAAACAATTAGTAACGCTGCTAAGAGCAATTTAAGCCTTAAGCAAGGTCTTAGTAGCTACCATGTAAAGTGGTTGCTATCGCCACTCTCTGAACAGGGCATGGGGACGGTGAAGAGCTCTAGAGCTCTGTACACCAGCTTGTTATGGCACATTCTACCCGATGGCGGAGAAGAATTCCCGGAAGAACTGGGATACGGATGTACTGGGATGGGGGATACCTTTGCCCCATGCATTTATCAAGGATTACTACAATCCCGAGTTAAATATGGAAAAGGGGAAGGTTCCAGCTACAGAATTATAAAAGATGCTACAGAAACAGGAGCTTTCGGATTGGGCGAACCGATCGACATATGGGCTGTAAAAATAGTGAATGAGAAGCCTGAAATCCACAATTTAACTAGCGATGAGATTGGCATTGAATGATACTTACCTACTATGGAAAGAGGCAGAAAGAAAGATATTCGCAGAAAAACATAAGCTTGCCTTCTCTTGAGAATTGCAATTTTTCTAATGAGAATCAGTTTGCAGTTAAGATTAAATTAAAGCCGATCACTTGATAAGCAGGGAAAGCGACAACCAGTTTCCTGCATGCTGTCATATGAGGGAACTTTGTGCACTTCCACCTCTAAATGAGTTTAGACCCACAGGGCAGCAGACAATGCAAGGTATTCCACATCCCCTGCCCAAGATTTTCCGCCTGTTCTTACACTTCCATCTATCAAAAGAAGTTCTGCTAATTGCTTTCACAGGACATTTATCGATGCATATCCCGCAATTTAAGCAAAGCTCCCTGCCCAATGGCTCATCAGGTGGTATATATGAATTTGTAATAACGGTGCCGATCAGGACATTTGGACCGTATTTTGGGTGCAACAAACATGCGTTTCTCCCTATTGTGCCTAAACCTGCTAGGACAGCGAGCTGGCGAAATGACACTTTGCCTATTAACCTGCTGGTAATTCGTTCATCAATTATTCCACGACCATATAATCCATGTTTTTCAAGGATCCTAACAACTTTTCCATTTGTCCGCTTTAAAAAGTTGTTGAGGCTTGCCACATACCATTTACCGAATGTGCGCATTACTTCATCCATCTTGGCGATGTAAACAACGGCAGTTTTTGCGTCAGGAAGGTATTCAAGAGGTGTGCTGCCTCCCTCAACTCTCTGGTATTTGTGTATATCCGCAAACCCGACGTCTTTTATCAACTCTATTGTCAATATTTCACGTCTTATTATTTCCCTTTGCTCGATTGAAATCGAATACCTGTCCTCAAGCCAATCAAGTTTTTCATTGCTTTTCATCTTTATCATCCTTTAAGCATGATTTTCAGCTGCTCGCTGGACATCCTGACACACCTACATTGTGCAATTGCCTGCATAAAAATTATCGCATTACGCTTAACTGCCAGCATGTAACTAGTGATTTTATATTCGAAGGCAGAATTAAGGGAGAACTGGCGTATTTTAACCTTTAATTTAGGTGAAGAGGCGCGCGACATTAAAGAGCTGGAAAGAGATGTTTTCTATGCATGCAGTTGCTCTTATTGCAGAACTGTCTGTATGGACAGTACTTGTGCTTCTATCAGATGCGCAAATATGGCATTGATTACCTTGAGCTTTTGGCCTTAAAGCTTAAGGACAGAGATGCATGGATCGAGTGATTCCTCCTTGCTCTCTAGGATTTTAATGAACTTTTCAAGAATTAGCTTAGCTTGTGGTTTAAATTCTTCCGGCATATGTGGGTCTTCTGATTGATCTCTAATCCTCTCCTTTGCCCAAGCGTAATCTCCTCTCTGCAATGCATGTTCTAGTTCCTTTTCAAGTGCAATATAGTGGATTGTGTAAACTAGTGTTATGGGGGAGTCCACAATGATCCTCCCGTGAATTCTAAACCCCCTTTTCTTCCACTCATTTATCTCAACAAGCTCGTGGATCAGGTAGTATTCGTTTTCGAGAACATCTCTCAACTTAACCCTGTCCTCAGTGAAGGTCTCAGCAGACATGTAGTCCACAAGATCTTGGGCTGAGACATCTAAGTGATAATTAAGTGATTCTAGAGTTCTCCGGGCTTTCTCAATTTTACTTTCAATTTCCTCAAGCATTGTTCTCACCTCTAACGTGCCAGCAGCAATGAACCGTTCATTCGTTATCCGATTAAAAATGCTGCGCGCGCTATACGTACATACGGATTGCCGAGAAGAAGCATACCCTGAGCGTTGAGGGTGACTTGCTAGATGAGGTTAAGGGAATTACTGCCATCAGGGGCAGGAGCTTGAGCGGCATCGTTGAGAAGTGCCTAGAATACCTAGTGTTCGAGAGATAGGCCGAGGCTCTTGGCAAGGAGCGCGCGCTTCTCCATAACCCCTCTTTTGGATGCATTCCACATCTCTATTCCCATCATCCTCCCTTTCTCGTCTAGCTTCACAATAACATTGTCTCCTGCCTCGATAGCCTCCTCCGCAGTTCCATCCATGAAATGAAGGTAGAGTATATCTGTCTCAGGGTCATATAGCACCTTCACAGGCTGTAGTGCGCGTACCATGTACTGCTTAGGTTGCGCGGAGGGCACAATGGCTAGCGCTTCTGCTTGGACTCTGCAAGAATAGCTAGGTACTTTTCAACTACTTGCGGTAGAGAGTTTATCGTTGAGGAGAGCTTCGCCTCGTGGAAGCCGAACCTCCTCCTCCCTAGTGGATACACGACGTCGCTTACTGCTAGCAGAGCCACTGCGGGTACGCTGAGGTACTTGGAGAGAGCGTATAGTGCGCAAACCTCCATCTCGACCGCTACGCAGCCCCACTTCCCGTGGTACTCAGCGGCCTTCCACTCGAGCTCCCTGTAGGGAGCCGAGATCGACCAGACCCTACCCGTGCGTGCTGGGAGCCTGCATGCGTAGGCAGCCTGCAGCATCATCTCCACGTGCTCCTCGCGTGCGTCGATGGCGATGCCGTACGGGATGTAGTGCTGTGAGAAGCCGTCCTCGCATACGCCGCCTGTCGGCACCACTAGGTCTCCGACTTCGACTTCCTCCCCAAGACCCCCTGCGAGCCCCAGGAAGATGAAGTGGCTGGCGCCCACTGCTGCCAGCTCCTCAACGAAGGACAGCTCCAGAGCTCCCACGCCCGTATGAGTGAAGGAGACTGCTAACCCGTATACGCTGGCTCTCCACAAGCCCCACCTTCCTTCAGGCTTGTATATCCACTTTTCCCACGGTTCAGGTTTAAAGTGCTTTAAAAGCGATTCGAATATGCTCCTTATGGGCGTTATCACGACAACTTCTCCCACGTCAACCTCAACGTTCTTCACCTTAGCGGCGTAACTAATCCAGTCGCGGGGGTTAAGCAACGACATATGAACGACTGCCGGTGACTGCTTAAAATAGCCTGCGCGCCCCGGGCAATGTTTATCAACACGGTAATACATTGTATTACGATGCCTGTTATCTCTGCGAGGGTGGGGGAAAGGGAGAGAGCCTTGATCACTGAGAGAGCTAGGAAGCTTGGACTCGGAGTCTCCGAGTACCTGAGACACGTCGCCCTGAGGGACTTGGGGGATCACGTGGTCGCCTCAAGGGTGGCGAACATTCTCTTCAATCTTCCAAAGGGGTGGCTGGCCGAGTACGTCCTCTTCGAGAGGGCTGAGAAGATGGGCTGGCTTTTCAGGGCTCTGGGGCTTAGGATCTCGTACACCTCTGCACTCGAGTACCACACTCCGATCCAGCTTGGGCTCTGGTGGGTGTTCCTCGACGCTGACCCGCCCATAGTTGACTGGGTGATTGGCGAGTTAAGGGGGCGGGGTTTCAGGGCTGGGAGGTGGGGAGAGCCGGCTGGGGAGCCTCTCATAGATCCAAGCAACCCCCTCTTCCTCGTTAGACCAATGCCGCCGGGCTCCGCTGCGGAGCCCGTGGAACCTATAGAGGAGCTTGTGATTGACCTGCTCCCCGAGTCTGAGTGGTGCTCTGCTGAGCTTATCGTAAACTACGGTGAGCGACTGCGCTGGGAAAGGGTATGGTGGGTCGCAAGAATGTGGGGGAGGGAGCATTACCTTAGGGAATTAATTGAGAAGCTTGAGAGGGAGGAGATGAGGGAGAGACACCTTCACAGATGGCTTGTGGGTGGTAGCTATGGACAGCATGGCCCGAGCACCTAAGCTGCCACCAGCTAAGGCGAGGGAGCGTATGCTTCTCGAGGAGGAGAATGTTAAAGCTTTCGAGGAGCTGCTTGGGAGGCTGGGACCTGGCTCCCTAATGCTCATCGGTGGAATGGGTGTTCGGGCGCTAGTCGGTAGCTGGGCTAGCCACGGGCGTTACACTCTAGATGTAGATACTATAGCCTGCACAAGCATAAGCCACGTGGCGAGCGTCGCGGGATCGCTGGGCTTTGATGTAAGGCATAGGGAGTGGGGGTTAGAGCTAGCTAGAGTAAGTGTGACTTCCAGGAAATACACAGTGAAGATCGATGTAGGCAAGCCCGTTGTGACATCATTGAGAGGCCGCGAGTTCAGATATGAACCAAGCATGTACGTGATAGCGGATTTGGAGGCAGCTACCGGCTACGTTGTCTGCGGCGTGCATGTGCAGAGAGTTGAGGTGTTGATGCTGGGTAAGATGGCAAGCGGGACACCTAAAGTACCCCATGACCTCGTGGACCTTGTGGCTGTTGACCGCGCCTGCAGAGTTGGCAGGCTCGTAGTGGACCTAGAGCTCCTCAGGACGAAACTTGCCGAGGGAAAGGCTCGCCTCGATGTCCGAGAATTCCTAGAGAAGCTGAGTACCGCACCTGTGGGACCCTTCGAAGAATTACGGAGGGCGGCCTTAAACACGAGCTTCGTGAAAACGGTGAGCGCGTTGCTAGAGGAGCTTGACAGTTGACGTTGCAACATGCCCGCAGGGTACAAGCTAGGCGGTGGTGGGATGCTAAGCCTTATACTCAGCTAGGGGTAGTAGTCGGGCAAAGACTTGCAAGCCTGTTTTCGAAGCCCCGACTCTATTCAGGGCGCGGCTGATGTAGCTTGTATGCAGAGGTCGCGGACCGGGCACTTGCTGCACTTCGGCTTCCTGGCTGTGCAGACCAGCGCGGCGAAGTCCATCAGCGCCAGGTTCGCCTCGCAGGTTCCAGCCTGCATCACGATCTGCTCCACAATCCCCTCAGCTCTCTCGGATCCGAAGGCTCGCTTGATCACGCGCACAGTGTTCACGTCAAGCACTGGGACGAGCCGGCGGTGTGCCAGGCAGTTGATCAGTGCTTTTGCGTAGGGTCCTAGGCCCGGCAGGTCTGAGGCTTTGCTACCCCAGCTCCCTGCGAGTGCGTGTATCTGCCGCGCCCGCGTCCTGTGCAGTCCTAGAGGTTTCAGGAGCCTCTCAATTTCCTCTACGCCGAGCTGCAGTGCGTGCTCGGGGGTGGGTAGAGCGGAGATTATCCTGTGGTAGTGCTTCGCAACAGTCTCGGCCCTGGTCTTCCTGAGGAGGATTGCCGTCAGCGCGACCTGCCACTCGCTCCCCATCCCGACCCGCCACGGGAAATCCCTCCTGTTGGCGGAGTACCACTCCATGAGCCTCCTCGTGAACTCGCCGACGGCATCCACGCTGCCCGGCGTTTTCCTCATCTTCACCACCACTTTCACCTGGACTCGCAAGTCTTCTGCGTGGATGCTTTAGTTTCACTGACCAGCTTTGCGAGGTCAACTAGCTCGTCGGGACCAAGGGTCTCCGCACCCTCTACTTCTGGAGGCTTTTCTTTCAGGCTTACGAGTCCCGCGTGGGGTATCCCTAGGGAGTGTATCCTTTCAACTGCTCTCCTGGCCTCGTTTCGCTCGATGCAGCCGATCTTTACCTGGTAGCCGGCGATCGGCTTTCTAGCTTTCAGCACAACCACGTCAACGTCTCCGCGCGGTGAGACGTGAAACCCGGGGACGCCCGAGTATCGCTCAGCCAGCAACTCGGCGATGCAGGTTTCTGCCTCTCTGCCTAGTGCCGTGTTTGCTGCCTCTGGGGTTGCTGGGTAGCCCTCACTCACAGAGAATTTTTGGTCCAGGTAGTAGACTAGCGACAGCAATGATGAGGAGTGCCTGTAGTAGGCTTTCGCCCCTCCAGATCTCCAAACCTTTAATTTCCTGGCTAAACCCATTTTCACCATTCGCTCAAGTATACCCACAACCGCGGGTGCTCCACCCTCCAGGAGCCCCCTAGGAGCTAAGACGCCTGCGATTTCGGCTGGCTTCCAGTAGCCCTCAGCTAGCAACCTCAGCACGGCTTCGTACAGCGTGGTGAGCCTCCTCTCCTCCTCTACGAACACCTCTCCAACCAGACCCGTGCTTGCGATCGCCAGCCTCCCGGCGTTTTCAGCAATGAAGACCGCTGGATGCAGGCTTAGGTCCGCGAAGGGAATGACCCACGGATCCCTAACGAGTATTGCCCAAAGCAGTGCTTTTTCAGGGCCCAGCTTGCCTAGAAGAGAAGACACCGCATCCGCGTAGCTTACAACATCGATCCGGAGAGGGTTCACCAGGCCGAGCAGGGGGCTCCTCCTGGAAAAAACCTTCTCAACGACGCCAAAACTTGACCCAGAGAGCACTAGCCTGCCTGAGGGGTGCGCAAGGGCCAGCAGATCCCAATAGTTTTCAGGGAGCCTCTGGAACTCATCGATGACCACGCACTCTCCTCTCTTGAGGGCATTTACGATGCGCCGAATACCCTCTTCTAACCTGGTTTTCTCGATACCCCCATCGCTTTCGAGGAAAATCTCCCTCGACCTCGTTACAGTTGCGTAAATGCTCCACGCAAGTTCCTTTCTCAGCAGGAACGTTTTACCAACCTTTCTCCTACCATATACGAGCAACCAGCCCCTCGCCTTCTTCAGCTCCCGAGACTCCCTCCGCCTAAGCACTATTTGTCCCATGCGAATATTCCTATTAGAATATTCAAGTAGGCTATAAAAACTTCGCTCGCGGGGGAAAGCATTTTTGAGACAGAAACATTCCTGGGCTCTCTGACATTATTCCTAGCCGGCCAGTATCTTTCCTTGTACAACAAGAGCTTGGACTCCGCTTAAGCTCAAGATGCAATGTCCCTCGAGTATAATTGATCGGCGGCTATTTTGATCCCGGCCAGCAAAATGACACACGACACGAGTATAGCAGCTACCAGGTAGAGCGGCACCCAGGTAACCCTTTCCTCTATAAGGAACACGAAAAGCTCTACAACCGGGAGGAGGGGGACTGCTAAGGCGAGGAAGGAGCCGTAGAGCCAATTCTCGGGCAGTGTGAAGCCCTCCGGGGAATGCCTGACTAGTTTCTTCTTTGAAGTAATGATGGCTGTAGCAAGCAAGCTGCAAACCGATATGCCGGAGGTGAGGGGGAGGCTGGCCAGCGGGAGTAGTAGGTAGTCGAGCCGCCCCGTTAGAGCTGCAACGAAAGCTGAAATAGCGAGCATGGCTTCGCTCAAGTAAGCCGTGAGCTTAAGGGTTTCGGCCGCTGCTAAAGCCTTAAAGTCAGCCAGGTTGACGCGTAGAAACCATAGTGGGCCGAGATCAAACGCCACGGTGGTGGCGAGCATGCTAGTAATTGTAAACACGAGCAGCGTGCATGCGGAGATGACCACTCCTTTTATTTCTTCACCTGTCCCAAAGAGGTGCCCGACAAGAGCTCCGAGGACTGCAAGAAGAGCCGTAGCCGCCACGACTCGGGTCACGTGCCTCTTAGCGGTGAGAGGCCTCCCTAAATAAAGTTCAAAGATCGCTGAGCGAGAACCACTCAAGAAGGGTAGTTCAGGCTCAGCATCCCCCTCACTCTCCGTCATCAGCTCGGAGTGGAGTTTCATCACTTCTGGGTGCACAATCCTCCCCGCGAGCAGGGCATAGGTTGGAACCAGGGCAACGCACATCGCGGCTAGTGGTAAGCTCTCAGCAAGCACCTGTTGCCACGGCTCAGTCAACGTTAGGCTAAAGACGAGGGGACGGGCAACCCATCCCAGAGGGGCTGTGAGAAGAGGGGATAGTGCACGGGTTCCTGCGGAGTGCAACAAAGCCGCCACCAGGTATGCTGAAGCTGAAGCTCGGAGCAAGGGGGGATTTAAACGCCCGGCTAAAGCTAGAAGCTTCAGAATTCCAAGCGTGGAGGACAGTAATAGCAGGACGAGCATGATTAGGGGAAACAGAAGAACGCTCTTAGCACCAGCGCCAAAAATGAGCAGGGCAAAGCTCACCGATAGATAAAAACTGCTAGCAAAAGCGATAGAGGTGTAAAACTCCTTTGCGAGGAAATAGGTGGGTAAGCTGACTGGCTGGGTTAGTAGGAGGTCTCGCTCAGCTGCCTTCTCAATCAGTAAAGCTCTTTCTGAGCCTGCTAGCAGAAGGGATAGCATGAACAGTGCTAGTAGCGTTGCGCTGAGGTAGTCTATAGCCTCCCACTTGGTTATAGGCGGCTTTTCCAGCCTGGTTGGTTGGGGTATGAGTAGCAGGGCAACCATGACCACTGAAACCACTCCTATGACGTAGTGCAGCTGGTCATTCCTCAAGAGGAGCTTCAGGACTGCAAGGAAGGTTTTAACCACGACCGCTCACCAGCTTTAGGTAAACCTCCTCAAGTGTAGCATCAGCCCCCGCACCCGCTTTGTTCTTAACCTCGTCAAGCGTACCTTCGGCAAGCAGCCTCCCCGCATACATGACTCCAATCCTTGTGCAGAGCCGCTCGACCACGCCGAGCTGATGGCTTGAGAGGATAACAGACGCCCCACGCCCCGCAACCCTCTTGACCTCCTCCTTGAAGACGTGCTGCGCCTCGGGATCCATCCCCGACATCGGCTCGTCCATGACCAGGACGTCGGGCTCCGGCAAGAAGGCAGCCACCGCCAAAACTTTCTGCACATTGCCCCGGGACAACTTCCCCATCTTCTTCCTCAGCTCACCGCCCAGGTGGAACAATGACACGTAACGTTCAAGCCTCTCCTGGAACAGGTCACGCGGAATGCTCCTGAGCGAAGCAACAAACCTGAAAAACTCGATCACCTTGAGGTTGTCGAAGACTATGGGGTTCTCAGGCATGTACCCCACGTGCATCAAAGCACGCTCCCTCTCCGTAACTACATTTGCCCCGCAGACCGTTACTGTGCCGCTGTCAGGACGAAGCAGCCCAACGATCATCTTGAGTGTGGTCGTCTTGCCGACCCCATTAGGCCCCAGTAACCCGTAGATCTCGCCTGCTCTTATAGCCAGGGATAGGTTATTTACTGCTCGTATGCGTCCATATGACTTTGACACGCCTAAAAGCTCTACCCTGCACTCCATATGCTTCCTCATTAAGGCGGGAATTTAAAAATTGCGAAAAGGTCTGCTGAGTGGGCTGCCTACAGATCGCGTAGCACGCCCCGCGCTAGGAAGAGATGCTTATTCTTCCTTGAATTGTCTTTCCACCTCTTTTCTGAGGGATTCCTGCAGTTCTTTGATCTTCTTTGCTTGGTCCAGTGCGCGCTGGACCCACTCTTTGCTCGCTTCTATGCCTTTCGCCACGAAGAATGCTACTGCTTCGCTCCTCGTCTTGAAGATCCCCGCCTGGACAAGCTGATCTACTACTTCCAGGTCTCTCCTGTTTATCCTAGCTGACACGATGTTCGGCGTCTTGCCGATGGTTTTAAGGGCTTCCTCCACGCTCCTCGTGACGGAGTCTATCGCCTGCTCAATGATTACTCCGATGTTTTCGAGGCTCTTAGATAGCGAGGACAATGAGGTGGAGATGTACGTCTCGGCTCGCATAGGCCTTGAGAGCTTCTGGGAGATCTTCTCGAGGGAAGCCTTTATTTCGCGGAACTTTTCCTCGAAGATCCCCTGCAACTCCTTCTGCACGGCTTCGTCGCTAGTCCTCGCTTTCTCCCTGAATTTCTCGAAGGATGCCTGGAACTCATTCATTATGCTTGTAGACTCCTGCCTCCAGAGCGCGTAGGCGTCCCGGGTCCTCCCCTCTGCCACCAGCTTGTCTATTTTTGCTAGGAGGTCGTTCAGCTTTGCCTCAACACTCCTGAGCATTTCTTCTAGCTCCTTTTTCAGGTCTTCCCCCGACATGTATATTCGTATAAAATATACAAAAACACATTTATAAATTTTTACGCATCATGCCTCCTTTATTCTCTCGATCTCTTCTTGCGTCATTGGAACCCACTCGCCTCCTACAAGCTTAACGTAGCCGAGGGCATACCTTTCGTATAGCCCTAGAACCCTTCTCCTGAGCCACCTGTGTGGTATGAAGTTGGGGGTGCTGTTTATGTTGTCGAAGTGGAGCATCTCAACGTGCCAGACGGGCTCTGCCATTCCCGCCTTCCAGACGCCTCTCTGGGAGGCAAGGTACACTGAGTGCTGTACTAGGGACGGCTCCAGCCTTACTAGCCCCCTGGCTATCCTGTCTGGAAGCGTTTTGACGTGCTTCTCGTCGTACCTGAGGAGTTTTGGGTCGATTCCCACTGCTAGGAGCATCAGCTGCACTCCGTTACACTTGAAGCACGTGCCACACGGTTTTACTAACCCGTTCTCGATATGCGTTGAGTGGCAGCTAGTTACGGAGGGGAGGAGGTCGGGGTACCTGTCCTTGAATATCTTCAGCATGGTTATTGGGGTGAGTGGGCGCAAGGGGGACCACTGGGTCACCTCCAGACCCTTGGCTTTGAAGTAGCTAGTCATGTACTCGTCGAAGTCCAGGCTCTGGTCGTAGGTTGCGTAGTAATGCCTTATGCCCCTGTACTCGAAGGTGAGGCCTGAGGTGTCGTCGAACTCGTTCCCCATCACGATGCTCCCGACTCCGAGCTTCACTGCGACAGGTACGAATGAGAGAATGTAGTTCGCATACCAGAAGAGCCTTACGGGGTATATTTCCCTGTTCTTCCTCCAGTAGCCGGGGACGACGATCCTCATGTTCTTCTCTATGAATGCGAAGAGCCTGTCGATGTTGCTCCAAATCCTCTTAGTGTTCGGGTCTCTACGGGCGAGCTCCCTGTAGGCTGTCAAGGCCGTCCACCAGTGCCTGCCGGACTCGTTGAGGAAGAAGGGGTAAACTCTGCACCCCACCTCTCGGAGCATCGCGTATGTGAAGAGGCTCTCCTTCCCCCCTGACGACATGACGCCGCAGCTGTTCTCGTCCAGCTCCACGCCTTCAACAGCCACTCCGTTGAGCTTTTCAGCAGTCACGTGCGCCCTCGGCTCAGCGTCCTCAGGCGTAACCTCCTCGGGGTTCGGCAGGTACTCTTCCCTTATGAGACCCGTCCGGTTCACTATCCTGTTTACGAATATGTCCCTAGCTGTCACCCTGGACATGTCTTCGAAGAACCTTAAGTCCACCTCGTCGAGGTCGAGGTTGAGCCTCACCTCGTCCGTGAAGAGCGTGTAGTTGACCGCTGGAACTATCCCGGCGACGTTGAAGAAAGCCTTGAGGAGCTTCGGGTCCACCTCCTCAGGGTAGGCATTCACCAGCTCGTACTCCTTCCTCAGGCCCTCAAACTCCAAGGTGTACTTGACCGAGGCCCTCCTACCTCTAACCGCAGCTGGGCCAACGGTTATTCGATCAAAGCACTTCAGGTCGGGCAATATGACGCACCCTCAGCTCTGGGAACTTCTCAACCATCTCATCCACCACCCCGCCGACCCCCTCAATGAGGGGGATGACTACCGGGACCCCGTACTCCCTCTCGATCCTCTCCTTCTCGGCGAATGCTTCCTCGGGGCTTAGCCCCTCAGTGTTGAGTGTGATGGCGAAGACGCTCCTATCGGTTATTATCTCCACGAGCTTGAGAAACTTCTCAAGCGGGGGCATGGGGTACTCCGGGAAGCCGTCGAGGTGCCTCCTGCCAGGGGCGTGCTGGAGTACTACTACCTCCGGCTTTAGGAGGTTGAGTATCTCGTAGCTCCCCGGGAAGACCGGGTGGAGGGGCGAGCCCTGCCCGGGGACTACTATGACTCTGGGCCTCTCCTCGATGTACGCCTTCCAAACGGTTTCCTCGAGGACCCCTGGGACGAAGTCGTTTATCACGCTGTCCAGGACGAAGACGTACTTCGCACCCTGCATCCACGCCGTCTGGCCTGTGCCGATGAATACTGCCCTTATCCCCCTGCTGTTTAACTCGTCTGTGATCATGTGGGCAACCGTCCTCTTGCCGACAGCGGAGTCTGTGCCTACGACGACGACCTTGAGTGCCTTCACTTCCCTGATCCTGCCTGTGTAGAAGACCCTCTTGTTATAGTACATCTTCCTCACATCCACTATCTGCGCGCAGTGCTCCTCAGCCAGCCTTGCGAGCTCGTGGTCGTCGCTCAGGAACTCGTGCAGCCCCGAGATTACGCTAAGCCCCCTCTTCAAAGCCTCCTTGACCACAGCCCTGTAGTTCTCAGGAAGCCTACCCCCAGGAGTGGCAACGCCGATTATCAGAAACTTCGTGTCGGGGTTCTCCCTCAGAGCCTCCTCCAGGGAGGAGTAGATCCTGATGCCCCTAGGCTTGCCATCCAGAACTTCACCAGCATCCCTGCCGGCCAGCGTGCTGTCGATCACCCCCACGATCTTGTATCTGAGGCTCTTCCTGACGAGGCCGTGCGCAGTCTTACCGTCGGTGGTCGAGTACAGCCCCTCCGCTAAGATTACTGCTTTTCCCTCCTCCATCTCCCGGTGATCACCGCGACTACGGGGCCGTCCGCCTCCTCGCGTGAGAGGAAGTCCCTGACTGCCAGCAGCGCCGAGGAAGACGCGGGTAGGGCGCTAACCCCCTCCAAAGACTTGAGCAGGAGGGACATTTCAACCATTTCACTGTCCATGTACGCGTAGGCCGCGCCTCCCGAGTGGTAGATCGCCATTAGAGCCTCCCCAGCGTTCAGGGATTTAACGGCTACCAGGGGCTCGTTCACCGGAGTCTCCCTTGCGAGGTAAGTGTTCACGGGAAGCGGGCTGATCGATCCCAGCAGCCATGAGTACACTAGCTGGTTCACATGCACTGTGCTGGCGGCGAGGATCCTGGGCGTCCTCGTCGTGTCACCGCTCTTATACATCCTCCTGAAGCCGTAGTATATCCCAACAAGCGTCGTCCCGTTGCCGACTGGGACAGCCACAGCTGCAGGAGCGTCGCCGAGCTGCTCAACGATCTCCCGCGCAATGTGGGAGTAGGCATCTATGCTCACAGAGTCGTTCACGCTTCCTGGGTTTGCGTCGTACCAGCCATTCGCCTTCGCAGCCTCGATGCTGAGCGAAACCGCCTCCTCGTAGGTGCCATCTACGAGCACAACCTTTGCGCCGTACTTCCTCATTTCGGAGACTCTGCTGTGCCTGTACCCCTTCGGCACGTATACTACGGCCTTTATTCCCGCAAGCTTGGCGAAGTAGGAGATTGCGGCGCCGTAGTTGCCGCATGTGCCCACAGTTACGGTGTCGTAGCCGTTCATCACCGCCTCACTTACATGTGAAAGAGCGGATCTGTCCTTGTGGGTCCCTGTAGGGTTTACCCCCTCATACTTAAGGTAAACAGGTACCCCATCAAATCCCAAGATACGTTTAAGAGAAGTGAGCCTAATGATAGGGGTTGCTAGAAGCAGCAATTTACTACACGACGAATCCGACTCTTCCACCTCCCCCCTTCACCGTCAACCTTTATGCTTAAGCCCCCGCCATTAAACCTTAGTCATCTTCGAGCAGTTTAATAATTAAAGTGTTCCACGAAAAGCCGTGGAGAACTAAACCAATCCTGGTATAATTCTGAGCAGTCTTCGTGCAAGTTTTAACTTTCAACCTATATACTTCAACTGAAAATTATTCAGGGGCCAGGCGCGAATGCTTTAAAAGTCTCCGCTGAACTCTCAACAACCATGATTGGGACAGGGACAATAACTAATACGTTGACCGTTCTTGCAGGCTCCCTAACTGGGCTAGCGCTGAGGAGAAGTATCAGCCCAGAGAAGACAACTTTCATTACTGACGCCCTGGGATTATTCACGGTAGCTGTCGGGATACAGATGTCCCTGCAGACGAGGAGCCCATTGGTGCTTATAATCTCGCTCCTCTTCGGAGCACTCCTCGGGGAGCTTGCAGGCATAGAGCCGAGGCTGGAGAAAATCTCGGAGAGGATCTCCGGGTCGAGGTCCCAGAGCGTGGTAGAGGGGATGATCACGCCTTTCCTCACGTTCTGCATTGGGCCCATGACCGTAGTGGGATCTATAAGGGATGGGCTTGGGGACCCAAGCATCTTACTGGCGAAGTCCGTGATGGATGGAGTCGCATCGGTAGCCTTCGCCGCCAGCCTGGGGGTGGGAGTGGTCCTAAGCTCTATACTTGTCCTCGCCTTTCAGGGTTCCCTGGCGGTATTCGGCGCGCTCACAGGAGCGATGCTCCCCGAAAGATCGATACTCGAGCTGACGGCAGCTGGAGGCGTACTGCTCGTAGGAGTCGGGGTGAACCTCTTAGGGCTGAGAAAAATACGTGTAGCCAACATGCTCCCCTCACTCCTCTTCGCGCCGCTGCTGTCACTCTACCTCTAGTTCCAACGATCGGAGAACTATTTCTAACTCTTCGAGCAGTGCATGAAAAAAATGCATGGGAGAGTTGCTTCTAAAATAAGTAAAAAATGCAAGAGCCACCCTGAAGCAACTGTAAAAAATCCCACTAGAGGAGGGCAGAGGATATAACTGCGAGCAGAAAAACAGGCGACAAGGGGGTATGGGGGCAAACCTCACCCGGGGTAGCGGATGGCGCAGTGCGCCCCCTTACCCCCCAGCCCCCTTCGGGAAAAAACAGGTTTTTGGCGCCAAGCGGAGTGGCTGCTCCGCTCGGTGCGCAACGAAGGGCTGAGACGAGCCTGTCGGCCAGAGAGCTGGGAACTCTTCCCTTGGTTAGGCTTGGGGGTTCGTTTTCTCTTCCGCGTAAGTGGGGCTTAGTGCTACCTTACCTTTAGCACTGGCGCCCCCCTTATCTTGGCAGCCTTCAGGTCTCTGAGAGCCCTGTTCACGTCGTCTAGCCTGTAGACCTGCACGTGCGTCTCAGCGCCGTACCTCGCGTAGAAGTCTATGAATCTCTTCACGTCTTCCCTGGTAACGTTTGCAACGCTTTTGATTTCTCTTTCCTCCCATATGTGCCTAGCATAGTCCAGGACGACGGGGGTCTGCTTCCTTATGGCGTTTATCACGAGCCTCCCACCCTTGTCGAGGAGCTCCATAGCTCTAGGAATAGTTTCGCCAACGGGGGTAAAGTCTAGGGCGAAATTCAGCCTTCTAGGAGGGTCCTCACTCGGAGCCCCAGCCCAGTCTGCCCCCAGCCTTTTAGCCAGCTCCCTGTGCTCCTCGCTCCTGCTAAACACGTAGATTTCTGAGGAGGCATGAAGCTTCCTGATAACCTGTATAACTATGTGTGCCGAGGCGCCGAAGCCGAAAAGCCCGACCCTTGCACCGTCATATATGCCTGCAAGCCTGTAAGCCCTAAAACCTACAGAGCCTGCACACATAAGTGGTGCAAGCCGAGCCGCCTCGACGTTTCCAGGCAACCTGTAGACGTAATCCCCGTAGGCAACAGTGTACTCTGCATATCCACCGTCAAAATCGCAACCAGTAGACTTGAAGCTTGAACAAAGATTCTCGAGGCCCCTCCTGCAGTACTCGCAGCTCCCACACGTGTGGCCAATCCATGCAACCCCAACCCTTTCCCCTACAAGCCCATCCACGCCAACAGCTTCCACGACTTTGCCTACGATCTGGTGACCAGGTATAAGTGGAAGCTTGCACTTCAACCTACCCTCTATAATGTCTATGTCCGTGTAACAAACACCGCAAGCCTCAACCTCTATCAGCACCTGCCCCTTTCCGGGAGCGGGCATAGGCACTTCTGAAACCCCAACTGGATCCTCCTTCAAGGGTAACCATGGGTACCGCCTAGCAAAACCCTCCACAAAGATCTCGGCGTTCTCCCTAACGATACCAGCCTTCAAAGGGCACCACCAGTAAGTAGGGGATTCACAAGGTTATAAAAAAGAAATGCCTAGTGTTACGGGGAGATAAACAAACTTTCTACTATATCGTCTCTGCATTCTGGGTTAAGAGTAAGCTTTGATAACGTTTAAATATTTCGCGTGCACCTCTATCAAGGGTGCATGAATTCACAGGTTTGGAGCGGTAAGCCTTACATGAGGAAGACCGTGGTGAAGTTCATCATTCTTTTCGCCGCTATAACCTTGCTCCTGTCGCCTCTCTGGGCGGTTGCTCCTACTCTCTACGTGGTTTTCGCTATAGTTTCAGCGGTCTACTTCCCCCTATACTATAATTGGAAGAGCGGCACACCTACTACATCGGAGAGAACAGCGTGCTGATCACTCAGAGCTGGGTCTTCGGCGGCTACCAGAGGGAGATCACGCTGGACATGATCCAGGATGTGCACGTGCAGCAGGGTCTCCTCGCCAGGGCGTTTAGGTGCGGGAGCGTGGTTTTCACGACGAGAACAGGGCTCGAGGTGGGGTACAGAGCGTACGAGACCGGCCCCAGGGTGCTCAGGCTCATAGGAGCTAAGCCAGTACTCATAAGGGCTCAGCATAATGCATTCCTGGACGTCCCGCACCCTGAACAGAGTAGGGAGCTGTTGCTGCAGAGGCTGGTTGCGTGGAGGGAGGTCTTCCAGCAGCAGAGGATGGCGGCGGCTCAGCAGGAGATTGCAACAGCCCTTGAGAGGGGCCTGAAAGTCAAGCATGTGGAGAAGGCGGAGGGAGCTAAACCCTCAAGCGTGGTCAACGAACTAGAGAGGCTGAAGAGGCTTCTCGATGAGGGCGCGATAACAAGGGAGGAGTACGAGAGGCTGAAGAAGCGCCTTCTGGAGGAGTACACCGGGGTGGCGACTTAGCCGGGGGAAAGCCTTAACTTTAGGGAGGATATGCTCCCGAAGGCTGGCAGCGGCTAGTATGCATGCTCGATGGGGCTACCCTAGTGCGTACGGCTATAGCGTGGTTAGGGCTAAGGTGTGTTAGAGCGCCCAAGTTTAGGAAAGGATTCTGCCAGGAAGTGGCCAGCGAGAATTACCTACTTCACCTCAAAGGGTTTCCAGAGTCTTCACTTGCGTGCGCGCTCTCCTCGCTTCCTTTATAATGAGGATTATTGCCACTATAGCCAGAAGTAGCCCTGTCACTACGAAAACGCATAGGGCGTATACGCGTGTGTAGTCTGCTCTCCAGACGGCTACTAGGCTTCTGGGTTTGTCTACGAGCACCTTCACCTGTCCTCGCTCGGCTACTGTGTCTCCGGCTTCCAAACCCTCCCACCCCTCAAATCGGTAAGTGACAAGCCCCTCATCAACCTCAGTGGCAGCCAGCTTTATCGTGGCATAGCTGCCTTCATCGTACCAGCCCTCCCCCTCCACCAAGCTGTACAGCGTCCTAGCCGAGACGTAGTGCAGAACCCTCTGCGCGCTTGCATGTAAGTAGCAGAAATCGCCTGGGAAGTAAGCCGTTATGTTAAGGGTCGATCCATCGCCGGTCCCCAGAGTTACCGTGCAATTGTACCATCCCGTAGAGTTCGTTCTACAAACAGCGGCTTCACTTCCATTCAATAAAATCCTCACGCTTTTCCGCGGCAACCTAATGTCCCCGCTGGCAAGCATACCCGAAACTCTCAGGGACCCCCTCTCACCCATCGACACGCCCACGCTCAAGGATGCTGCTGAAACCTTGCGGCGGAAAATCGCGAGCCCATATTCTCCACCGGCGTAGATCCTGCCCTCCGCGTCGGCTGCAACAGCAAGGACAGTTACGTTTTCGGGACTGAGCTTGAACCATGTGTTAGCCTTGTCCGTGCTAAGGAAGACACCTTCTCCCGTCCCCACCAGCAACCACTCATAGTTAGGGCTTAGAGCGAGAGCATATACAGGCTTAAACTCAAAGAGCGATCCGACGCCGACCAAGTCCCAGGAGCTCCCGGAGTCATTTGAGCGCTCAATGCCGCCGACTTCGAGCGGGATCAGCGGTAGAGACAGGCATGTAAAAACGAGACGTGTTCCTGCATACATCTCCCGTGGGTCGCGCGGATTAACGAGTATTGAAGTCACCTCATAGCGCAGCGTAACACAACCGATGAGCGGGACGCCCACGAGCAACGGGAGAAGTGTGGATGAGAGGATTGTTACGAGACTTGTTAAGTTGCTGAACCAGCAGCGCTCCCACGAAGCACCGCCATCAGTGGAGTAGTAGAGATCCCCGGGCTCCTTTCCCCAGCCAGCGGTGCCGGCGTAGACCACCTTTGGGTTGCCAGGCTGCACAGCTAGCGAGATAACGTTCCCATACAGTCCTGCAGGCTTCCACGTGGCTCCATCCGGGGTCACGTAGACTGCCTCACTTGTCCCAGCATAGATTACGGTGTCTGAGGATGCTAGCGCGTTTACGCGCTTACCCTTAAGCCCGATAAGAGTCCAGGTCTCTCCGTAGTCGTTCGACCTGTAAACACCACTCTCAGTTCCAGCAAGCAGCACACCCTCCCCTGTACTCGCTAGGGCGTACGTTGAGGTGCGGAGACCCGTGCTGTGCCACGTTGACCCGCCATCACTCGACCTGTAAACACCTTGATCCGTGGCGGCGAAAACCCCTCCTCTTGTAGCTACTAACGCGTAGACCCTCCTCCCTTTAAGCCCCTCCACCTCCACCCACTCGCCACAAACCCCTTGAGGCATGCATAAAGCCGCAGAGGCGAGTATTAATAGCAAGGAAACGGGGAGAAAGCGATGCAGCATCGCCGCGCTAAGCTCTTTGTGTAAAGTTGATAAAAGAGCGCTCAACTGCTCCTGGCTTGGGAAAGCTTCCATGACAACCTACCCACTTCTTAACATAAGCCATGTAGCTATGTAAATTACCTCGTGCATCCAAGTTTACCTCTCAGGGGAACTTATAAATATAACTCCCTCCCAGCGCGCGAGAACGCCTGCTTTCAAGCCATACACCACTGTAGAATGCGCTCGCTTAATTCACACTATTTATATTTTTCTAAGGTTTTCTATTTTAACATTCCTTATATTCACGACACACATTACTAAATATTCATCACTATTAGAGCTAGCTCTAGCTAAATGTGAAGTCGATGTGCAACAGCCGTGGAGCAGAGTTAAGTAATTAGTTAGTTTTTCTAACCAGAAGGTTTAAATAATTCCATGTTTTTATTAGCAGGACCAACTATGAACGAAATAAGAATGCCTTTGCTAGGAGAAAAAGCGCCAGAATTCACAGCTAAAACGACTCACGGCGTTATACATTTCCCAGACGACTTTAAGGGAAAATGGGTTGTACTCTTTAGCCATCCTGCCGACTTTACGCCTGTATGCACCACTGAGTTCGTGGCTTTCCAGAGGAGGTTTGAAGAGTTTGAGAAGCTTAACGTCCAGCTGATTGGGCTAAGCATTGACCAGGTCTTCAGCCACATCAAGTGGGTGGAGTGGATTGGAGAGAAGCTTGGAGTCGAGGTAAAGTTCCCAATTGTTGCTGATGACACTGGAGAGATTGCCAAAAAGTATGGAATGATTCATCCGGGCAAGGGCACCAACACTGTTAGGGCTGTCTTCGTTATCGACCCCAACGGGATACTGAGAGCCGTCCTATACTACCCACAGGAGGTTGGAAGAAACATGGACGAGATTCTGAGGATTGTCAAGGCACTGCAGACTTCGGACAAATACGGCGTAGCTCTGCCAGCTAACTGGCCTAATAACGAGCTCATCGATGGCAAGGTAATTATTCCGCCTGCTAGCGACGAGAAGACGGCGAAGGAGCGCCTGGAGAAGGCAAAGAAGAAGGAGATCGAGTGCTTTGACTGGTGGTTCTGCTACAAGTCTCTCTAAAATAATTTTTTCTTTTATTCTATTTTTGTTAGCTCCTTTATTCTTGAATAGAACTTCATCTCCTCACTATTAGCTAGGTGGATCTCGAGTGAGTGATAGGGCGGCAGACCGGCGAGTTTCTCTATTTCCAGCTCTAGCTCTACTCTTTCAATGTTGCTGTCTGGAACCCTGTCTGACTCTTCGCTGCCTTTGCTATTTTTTTCCTCCGTATGCCCTCCAGTTTTTAACTATTTTTGCTCTCTCGAGTAATGCTTCAATGCAGTGCTCGATACCTTAACACCCCTCGTGCCAGTTTTATGGCCTATGCTAATGATGGCTTAACTTTCATTGTTGTTTCTTGGCAATATTTATTTTCGTGTGCTAGGTTATAGTGCCTGTGCCTAGGTTTGCTGATTTGCTTGTAGAGGAGGTTAGGAAAAAGAGGGAGGAGCTTGCACGTGTGATTGGCGGGGACAGTGACCTTAGGAACTATTATGGGGAGTTGCTTGGGAGGGTCTGGATCAGTGACTTGTCTCCCGATAAGATCAGTGAAGGAGTATACGCGGTTGATAGTAGCTGTGACGATATAGAGGTTGTTGGGGGCGGCTCTATACTTGTTTCTAGGGCTATTGCTCTGAGTGCGGGGGGCGAGGGGGTAAGGAAGCTTAGGCTGGACGCGTTTTTCCCTAGGGACGTCAGGGACCAGGAGGAGTTGAGGAGGCTTATGCGTGAGCACCTTGAGCATCTTGCCGGGCTCGAGGCAGTGGAAAGGGGCGCGCAGGCTGTGCTTATAGATGGTTCTCTCTATGCCAGGATGACACATGTATTGCGTGAGATAAATATTGATGGCTTTGAGGACTTTATGTTTGAGTACATTGAGACGTATGCTGAGTTCTTCAGGGAGGCTTCTAGGAGGAACGTGGCTGTCGTGGGTGTCAGCAAGGATTCACGTTCCACAGTGCTAAAGGAGGAGCTCTTGACGCTTAAGCTTAGAGAGCTTCTGGGAAACGTTGAGCCTTCTCTCAGGGAGACTATTCTTGGACTGTTCGGGGAGGTAAAGAGGCGTCCCCGCGAGGCTCTAGAGAGTTTAAGGCGCTTGCTAAAGGCGGGAGTTCCAGTGGAGGTTTATGATTTATTTAGGAATGCCACAAGCGGTGCACCTGACAGCAAGATCATTTTCGCTGTTAACCCCGGGAATGGGCTGAGTCTGCCTCTGCAATTGAGTATCGAGAAGGTTTCCGCAAGGATTTTTGAGCTTGTTCTCTCCGATTCACATGAGAAGCTTCTGGGCCTTCTCGAGAGGGTTTTCCCAGCTACAAGGGACAAGCTTGGCGAGTCTTTCGGAGAAAAGGCTTCAAGGATGATTGACGCGTTGAAGAGTTATCCTCCTATAGCTGTCACATACGTAGTCCTCGAGGAGGGGGACGACCCTATAAGGGTTGACATTGCTCTTAGGAGGAAGTACCCTACACGTGGCGAGTCGCATTTCTTAGACATTTTCCCAGAGGAGATTCTTCTAGGATTGAGGAGTATAGCCGGACTCTATGCGGGTCCAAGGAGCTACAACGTCTTGTTGCTCGAGGCAGACAAAAGGGTGAGGACTAGCCGTGAAACCATGGAAATGTATCATAGGCTCATCATGCAGGAACTAAAGACACTAGTTATGCATTCCAGGAGTGACAGGAGGTTCTTCTATCCATGACCAAAAAAGGACACGTAATGTTAAGGTTTATCATTCCTCTGAGCTTCCCAGGTTGTTCCTTAATAGTTCCTCTACACTTATAGACTTGACTACTCTCTGCGCCGTGCTTCTTAGTTTTTCATCCTCTGATACAAGTATTAAACCATGTTTTTGCGCTAGGACAACGTACGAGGCATCATATGCAGTTAGCTCTAGCTTTACTGCAGCTTTGAAAATTTCCTCTTCAAGCCCTTCCACGTCTAGCGCATCCATGTAATTTACTACCCTCTTAATTAACGCTACAAGCTGGAAAGCCCTGTCTAGTGGAAGGGTTTTAGTGAGGCAAACCTCTTTCCATAGGGCATTTAAAACCTCGTAGTAAGTTAACCATTGCACATAGTTTCTAGCAAGCAAGTCAAGTCTTCTAAGCTTGATCGCCTCTATAAGCGATGACGCATCGTAAAGAAATTTGTACATCAGCGCATCTCCCTATCTTCCCTAACATGCTTCACTATTCTCTCAACATCTATAGCGTCAAGAACTTCCCGCAGGTCATCAAGCTCCCTTTTTAGCTTTTCCAGCTCCCTCTTCTCCACCTCCTCTTCTAGTTTCTCTCTTAGAAATTGGGATATGTTTATCCCAAGTGCCTTCGCCTTTTCAGCGATTTCCCTCCTAACCTTTGTGGAGACGGTAATGTAGCTTTTCATTATTACTACCATTTTTTTCCTACCAAGCATGCCTAATATAGTTAACTCCCACGCGCCTCAAGCCTACTAATGTATTCTTCTATAGCTTTTTGAGGCACTAGTCCATGCCAGGAGGTGAAGAAGGCTTTTCCTCCTAATAAGAACGTGCGCTTGATGCTTTCATTATACTTTCGGGGTTTATCAGGTTGAAGTTTAATAAGCCTCTAGGAGGCTATAAAGTTGTGTGCGGGGACATAGCCAGGGGTTGTTGTAGCGGTTTTCAGAGCCTTCTAGGGGAAAGCTCAGCCACTGATGCTGCGGGGGGTGTTGGAGGTGCTGGTGCAGGTTGGCAGGATTGTTGAGGAATCTACTCCTGAGACATTCGTCTTCGTCACGAGCAAGGATGTTTACCCGGCGAAGTACGAGTACGTCCTTGTGAGGTCGAGGGAGGTTGTTGACGGCAGGGAGAGGGAGGTCGATGTCCTGTGCCAGGTTGTAGGGGTTGTTTCGAGGAGCTCTGCTTACACGAGTAAGCTCGACCTCGAGAGCCTTGAGAGGATTCACCAGGCGGGCATAGATGACGCTAACCTCCTCTGCGTAGCTAGGAGCCTGGGGTTCCTTGTGGAGGAGGATGGCAGGAGGGTCGTGCTTATGCCTAGGCGGGCCTTCTTCCCGGGGAACCCGGTTTACCTGGCTCCCGACGAGTTTGTGGAGGAGTTTTTCTCGTACCCCCCTGAGGAGGGCATCCGCATCGGGGACCTCGTGAGTAGGGCAAGCGTGGGCGTGCATCTGTCTGTGAACGGGTTTAGGAGGCACGTTGCCGTGATTGCGCAGACTGGTGCGGGGAAGTCCTACACCGTGGGCGTCATTCTTGAGGAGCTGCTGAGGCTTGGGGCGACTGCGGTGGTCATCGACCCGCATGCTGACTACGTCTTCCTGAGCAGGGACGCTGAGATGAGGAGGCACGAGTACTCGGATAGGGTTCTCGTCTTCAGGAACCCGAACAGCACTGGGAGGTATGATCCAGGACAGCTGGACAACGTGCACGAGCTGACAGTGAGGTTCTCGGACCTTACTCCTGAGGACGTCTTCAGGGTTGCTGGGATCTCCGAGAAGTGGACGAATATTAGGAGGGCTGTTCGGGCGGCTGTCGATAACTTGAGGAGGTCTTCGGCCAGCTATACTCTGGACGACTTGCTGAACGAGCTGCAGAAGATGATGAAGTCCAGTGATAGGAAGACTGCGGTTGGTGCGGAGGCTGCCTACAGCCACTTGGTTAAGCTCAGGAAGCTCAGGGTCTTCGGCGGCGTTACTACTTCTGTTCGCGATGAGATCCTCAGGCCCGGGCACGTGAGCGTTGTGGACTTGTCTGGCTTGAACGATGCCAGCCAGGACTACATTGTGAGCTGGATTCTCGAGGAGATTTACAGGCTCCGCTACAGCGGCGAGTTCAGGTACCCAGTCTTCGTGGTGGTCGAGGAGGCGCACAGGTTCATCCCGGGCAGGTCGCTCAACAGGTCTACGATGTCCGCCGACGTTATCAGGATGATCGCGGCTGAGGGTAGGAAGTTCGGCGTCTTCCTGATACTCGTCACCCAGAGACCGAGCAAGCTAGACCCAGACGCCTTAAGCCAGTGTAACAGCCAGATCATTCTGAGGATAACGAACCCGGCGGACCAGAAAGCTGTCGCTGAGGCGAGTGAGAGGTTGGGCGCGGAGCTGATGCGGGACCTGCCCGGCTTAAACGTCGGTGAAGCCATAATTGTGGGGGAGCTGACCCGCGTCCCAGTCATTGTCAAGGTTAGGCGCAGGAGGACCCGGGAGGGAGGGGCGGACATAGACCTTGTCGAGGAGCTGAGGAAGGCTCGCGGCGAGATAGGTTTAAAGACCAGTAGCGGTAGGAGTGATGATTTGTTCTCGGAGGTTTAGGGCATGATCAGAGTCGTTCATACGGCTGACAACCACCTGGACCCGAAGTTTAGTTTTCTTGGTGCAAAGAGGTTTGAGCGTAGACAGGACTTTTTCAACTCTTTCCGCAGGGTGGTTGAGTTTGCCATCGAGAGAAAAGCAAATATTTTCCTCGTGTCTGGGGACCTCTTCGACTCTGTGAACCCCAGGAACCCTGTAAGGACGCAGGTCATAAGGCTCTTCAGGAGGCTGTCAAGCGAAGGTGTCAAGGTTTTCATGGTTGCTGGAAACCACGATATGCCGAGGAGCCAGGAGGAGGGCATGTCCCCGCTTCAAGAAGTAGAGGCTGCTGGCTACGCGAGGTTCTTCTCCAAGACGGGTGAAGTCGAGGTTGAGCACTTGAGCATTAGTGGCTTGGATGTGGCTGTTGCAGGTCTCAGCTATGACCACACGGTCGGCTTTGATGAGAATCCATTGAGGAGGAACAATGTCAGGCTTCCACGTGAGGGGGACATAGCAATAGCCGTGATGCACTACAACTTTAGCGGTATAAATGTTCCTCCTGGCTGGAGGGCTCCAAGGGTGTCTTGGGAGGACTTCCCAGAGAACTACCTGTACGTTGCCCTCGGGCATGTCCACTCGTACATGGCGCTCCCGATTAGAGGGAAAACGCTCGCGGCATACCCAGGCAGCACGGAGAGGAGGAGCTTCCAAGAGGAGGGGGACGAGGCTAAGGGGTTCCTCTATGTGGAGCTGAACCACGACTCTCCACCCAGGGCAGAGTTCATCACTGTGCCAACCAGGCCCATGAGAACTGTGAAGGTTTCACTGAGCGAGGATACGCAGGACCCGATCAGGGAAATCGTCTCGAGGCTTCCAGCCCCTAACCCCAACCTCCTGCTGAGGCTTATAGTTGAGGGCGCCCTCCCGATAAGCAAGATCGCCAGATACAACAGGGCCGCACTGCTTCGGGAACTTGAGGAAAGATTCTTCGCGGCCAGCATTGACGACATGGATCTAAAATGTGTACTGCATAGAACCGTTGAAACGGGTAAAGAGATGAAGAGCCCTATAGACGCCTTTGTGGAAGCCGTACAGGAATTAGTGAGAAGCGCGGAGGGCGAGGAGAAGGAAATTTACAAGCTGGCCCTAGATGTGGGTAGAAGGGTTCTTGAGGAGAGCGGGGCATGGTAACAATTACAAGTCTGAGAGCAATCAACTTCCGCAGACTAAACTTCAAGGACCCCATCTATTTCCCCAAGGGCTTAACAATTATTAAGGGGAGAAACGAGGCGGGGAAGTCAACCATTCTAGAGGCAATACTCTTCGGAATCTATGGCGACTTCAAGATCCTGAGAGAGCTTCGTGGCGATGGACGTGCTACACTCCTCGATGTTGTTAACCATGCCTCTAATCGTGCAAAGGTAGAAGTCACGTTTGAGGTTGAGGGTAGAAAGTTTAGAGTCGAGAGGATAATTGAGAAAACAGGCGAAAGCGCGAGACAGGTCGACGCCAGGCTATTCGATGTGACCGGTGGCAGCGAGAAACTAATAGCCACGGGAACCCAGAGGGTAAACGAGGAGGTTCTCAAGCTCCTCCGCATCGACTGGAGAGAGATGGTTGCATCAAACGTTATTGCTCAGAAGGACCTCGAGAGGCTGATACGGCTAGGGAAAAGCGACCGGGAAAAAATTATTAACATGTTCATGGGTCTTGAAAGCTACAACAAGGCAATCGAGGCCCTCCAAGAGGAAAGGAGAGACAAGGGCAGCGAACTTGAGAGAAAGGAGGCAGAGGCGAGGGGTCTGTCTGAGAAGCTAAAAACGCTTCTCGGGCTGGAGGAAGACCTCGAAAAGTGGAGGAAAGACCTTCAAGCCTTAGTGCAAGTTTTACCAAGCCTCGAAGAGGAGGAGAAAAAGCTCAGAGCGACAGTTCAATACTTGGAAGACCTTTTCAAAAAGCTTCAAGAAAAAAGGAGCCTCCTCGAGAGGAAAAGGTACATAGAAGAAAGCCTGGAAAGGACCGAGCGAGAACTCCAAGAAGCAAGGCAAAAAATTGAATCAACGGAGCTTGAACTCTCCGAAGCAGAGAAAAAGCTTAACCAGCTACGTGTAGAGAAGGAAAGGCTCGAACAGGAACTGAGCCGGGCAGAAAAAGAGTCCGCAGAGACTCAAAGTGTGCTGGCTAGGGTGAACGAGCTATGGAGCAGCCTCGAAGAAGCTACAAAGGAGCTCGGGAGCACTGAGAAAGAGCTCTCCACGCTTGCGGAGAAACTAAAAGCAATGGAGAAAGTCTCTGCAAAACTAAACCTGGTAAGCGAAGAGTTGAGGAAGATAGAAGAGGAGAGCCGAAAAGTGAGGACACCTGCCCTTTACATCTATTCCTCAATTGGGCTGACGCTCCTCGGTTTCCTCCTATCCATCCTCTACATGCCGGTTGGCATAGTCGTTCTCGTTTCCAGCGTAGCCCCCATACTTATTGGCCAGCAGTCTAAACAAAAGACGTTGCTATCGCTGCAGACCAGGAAAGAGAAGCTCCTCAACGAGAGGAGCGCCCTAGAAGGAGACCTAAGGCTCCTGGTAAGAGAACAGGAAGAATACAAGAAATTGCTCAAAAGGAAGACAGAGCTGGAACAAAGGATAAACCAAATCCTTAACCAGCTCCGGGGAGTGTCTAGGCTTGGCGAAGCAGCCGACCTCGAGCAGTATGTCTCTAGAATTAGAGAGGAGGCCGAAAAACAGCAGAGGAAAACAGAGGAGCTCAGAAAACAGTACCAGGGCCTCCTGTCAGAAGCCTCAAAAACCGAGCAATTCATTCAGAACCTCAGAAAAACTCTCGACGAACTCGAAAGAACCGAGGAGGCAAGAAGCCAGGAAATAGCAAACCTGCACGGGCAGCTAAAAACAGTTGAAGAACAGTATTCATCTATCGGCGTTCCCCTCCCACCCTTCGAGATAGAGGGGCTCTTGACGCCTGTCACTGAGAAGGAGATTGAAGATGTAGAGGCTGTGCTACAGGTTTACCGCAGAGAATACGAAAATAAGACACGTGAAGTTGCAAGCAAAAGGGCCGAGAAAAGTAGACTTGAACAATACATTAGACAGGCAGAGGAACAGTTGAAAGAGCTTCCGAAGGTGAAGGAAGACCTAGACAGGCTTGAAAAAGAGGTTAAAAACCTAAGAATGGAAGTGGAGGCCCGTGAAAAGGCAATAGGAGTCCTCAGGGACATATCTGCGAGAAGGAGAAGCATGTTTGCCCCAAGCGTAGAGCAAAACATGAACTGGATCGTTTCATACGTGACTGGGGGAAGGTACAAGGCAGTAAAGATAAACCCAGACAACTACGACATAGAGGTCTACGACGCGGAGGCCGGCAGGTGGATGCGCCGCGACATATACAGCGGTGGAACAAACGACCAGTTCCTCCTCGCAATGAGAATCGCGTTTACGCTGGCTCTTCTACCCTCGGCGAAGGGAACCTACCCCCGGTTCTTGTTCCTAGACGAGCCGCTCGGCTCCTCTGACCAGGAGAGACGCCAGCAAATAGTTAAACTGCTCGCCGACGAGCTGACCCGTGTATTCGACCAAGTCTTCCTAATTACGCACGTCGAGATAGAGGAGCCTCCAAACTCCACTTTGATCGAGCTTGTAGACGGCAAAGTGGCAGAAACAAGAAGGATAACGTCACAAGAAGAGGGCTAGCCCCTTATTGTGCTGTTTCTAGTTTTTTCTTTATGTCTCTTAGTGTGTATAGTAGTACTCGCGCGCGGATTGTTAAACTCATAGAACCGATATCCCACACATCAAAAAATAAATATAAAAATCGTTAACAAAGCATACCGACCATTTGGGCGCGCGCTATTACTAGGGTTTTTCCACGCGTCTTTCCAACCATATATCTTCAGCCTCATCTAGCTCCCTTTCAAATATGTCAACATCAAACTTTGTGCCCTCACCCCTCGCCCTAAGCTCAGCCCATAAGTCTCTCGCCCTCAAAACAAGTTCATCACCTTTAACCTCTAGCTCGAGAACCATGCCCTCCTTGAGCCCAAGTCTCTCTCTAACAATCTTGGGGACAACTATGACGCCCCTCTTGCCCATCCTAACCTTCATAGTATCTGATTCTTTTTTTATTCTGACGAATTAAAAATGTTCTGCAAAAAACATCGATAGTTGTAGTAAAGGAAAAGTCTATTCGAACTTCTACGAAAATAGCTACCTGGCTCTATTTATATTAGTTGTTCCGCAATTATTATTATTCCTAGCGCTATGAATACTATTCCTATTATCTTTGAGAGAGAGGCTTCGGGGATCTTGTTTGCGTATACTGCGCTTATCCTCCCACCCACAACCGTTCCTGTACCAACCAAGACGAAGGCTAATGGCGATACGTATCCGTTGAGGGCATAGCCAATAGCTCCTGATAAAGCAGTCAGAGCCATCATCAATGTGGAGGTTCCGACTGCCTTGTGTAGCGGATACTTAAGGAGAACTATGAGCATTAAAAGAAACATTATACCACCTCCTGCGCCGAAGATGCCGCTGATTATCCCTAAGAGGAAACCCAAAACAAGTGAGACCGCGACCTGTTTAGGCCCGACTTTTATGCTATCATTTAAGCCCAAGCCCTTCTTTGCGTCCACGCTTTTGGCTGTGTGTTGGGAACTTAGTAGCCCGATTAGCCCTTTTCCGCTTAGTCTTCCTGCCCCAATGATGACTAAAAAGATGCCGAAGCCCCTGCCTAGATTTGTGCTTGGTATGTATTTAGCAATCCTGCTACCTACCTGTGCCCCAATAACTGCGCCAAGCGCAAGACCGATGCCCGATCTTAGCTCTACGTTTCCCATCTCATAGTAAACAATTGACACGATCGTGGAGGCTATTACGTCTACTGCGAGGCTTGTCCCGATAGCTGTGTGAATTGGAAGACCAAACAAGAGTGTTAGCGCTGGAACAACAATTAAGACACCGCTTGCTCCTATTAGCCCTGTAACGCCGCCTGAGCAAAGCCCTACAGCTATAAGACCCAGAAGCGAAAGCGTATTCATCTGTCTCGCCAAGCTTTCCTACTAGGAAAAGCGTAAATGTTTTACCATTACAACATTAACGGAAGGATAATGGAAAAACTACTTCTATAAATATGGGAGAAATTATTTCCCTCAAAGAAGGGCTTTTCCATTTCTATCTGCCTTAATTCTTCGGCTGAGCCTTCCCGAACTATTCCCCCGGCCTACCACAACAGAGGCTTTGTCTGCTACTTCGAGGGCTCTCGCAACGTTTTGCTCGATGCGCACTTATTTTAGCTCTTTGCTTATCTCCTCGTAGAGTTCCCTGGCATATATGTGTACGAGCCTGCTGTATACTTCCTCGCTTATCCCGGTAGCCTTCCCGAAGACCCTCTGCCTAATGATTTCGTAGCTATGGATCATCACTGCTAGGTTCCAGCCCAGGGCTTGAATTATGGCACATGCGTGGGTTAAATCGCCTGGGAAGTGCCTTAGGATTTCGCGTGCAAAGGCTGTCATTTGTGCAACCATGAGTTTTGCCGGGACCCCTGCCTTCACGTGCGCCAAGCCTATCCTCGCAACCTCTAAGCAGTGCCTCTCGTCGTATCCACCTTGAAGCGTCAAGCTTAGCCAGTACTCAAGTAGCGCTTTAGCTCTCTCAGGATCAAGCCCTGCCCTCTGAGCTATCGACACAGCCTCGGCATCCTGTAGCAGAGAGCCGAGGGCGCCCTGAAGTATCTCATTCTTCCTCGCGAGCACAGCTCCAGAAGACTCGTGCACCATCTTTACAGCTTGCTCGTCCATTCCGATGTACGAGCGGACCTGCGCGCAATTCTTAATGATGATATCCTTCACAGACACTTTGAGTCGCAGATTTTCTGCAGGATTCCCTTTATTTTTTACGGGTTTTTCTGAGGTACATTCCCGCTGGTGGCTCGTGATGCAGAAAGGTGCGACAAGCTTATATAGCAGTCACCTCTCCGCGTTTTCATGGAGAGAGTCTTCGTTTATTTGAGGCTCTCGGACTGGGAGAAGAGGATAATCGATGATGCCTTACAGGGGCTTGCCGAAGTCACTTACTGGAATGGGGCAGACCTTTCGGGTATAGAGGACGCATCAGTAGTCGTGGCTTTCACTCTTCCCCGGGAGGCTGTTGAGAGAGCGCAGAGGTTGAGGTTTGTCCAGGTCCCGGCAGCCGGCGCCGACAACTTGGACCTAGACCTCCTCTTCAGCAGGAGTATTACTGTTGCCACGTCGAAGGGCTGTAACGCGAAGGCAGTTGCTGAGCATGCATTTGCGCTTCTACTTTCACTCGCCAAGAAGATCGTTGTTCAGGATGCCGAGGTTAAGGGGGGCTTGTGGCGTAGCTACACTGAGGAAAACTTCCTACTGGACATCGACGGCTCAGTGCTCGTAATCGTTGGCTACGGAAACGTAGGTAGGGAAGTTGCGAGAATAGCAAAGGCTTTTGGCATGTACGTGATCGCAGTGAAGAGGAGCCCTGGGAGGGACCAGTTCTGCGACGAGTGCATTGAGCCGGAGAGGCTGAGAGGCGCCCTTTCAAAGGCCGACTTCGTTGTCCTGGCTTTGCCTCTGACAAGCGAAACTAGGGGGCTTATAGGCGAGGAGGAGCTTAGATCGATGAAGAAGACGGCCTTTCTCATCAATATTGGGAGGGGGCTTGTTGTCGATGAAGAAGCTCTCTTTAAAGCTCTAACCCAGGGGTGGATTGCTGGTGCAGGGCTGGATGTCTGGTGGAGCTACCCTCCCAGCAAGGATTACCCCTCAGGGCTAGGCGTACACAAGCTGCCAAACGTAGTTGCAACTCCGCATAAGGCTGGCTGGACGAGGAGGTCCCGGGAGAGGTGCTTAAGGTTTGCAGCTGAAAACATTGCGAGGTATTTGAGGGGTGAACAGCCCCTGAACGTCCTTTCGCCGCTTAAACGGTACTGAATTTAAAAGTTCTCTTAATAATCTTTAAATATAACTCTCAGAGTTATTTTTAAAAACATTAATCTGATGCATTTTTCAATTGTAGCTTTTACAAAGGTCTGCATGAATGCTTTCATTATTTACTGAAATGACACCAATTTTTTGCAAACTTTCCCAGGTTTCCTAGCAAATGCTTATATTGAGCTAGTTAAACGTCACTGCAACCCCGAGGAGGGTTGAATGACGCAAGCAAAAAAGTTTAGCATAAGCGTGCAGCTCATTGCCGCTGTCGTTGCGGCTCTCATAGTCGGCGTAGCTATAGGCTTCGCTGCCTCTGGCTTAGTCGGGGGAGCGCCGACGGCGGGACCGGCGCAGCAGCCTAAGAGAGTCGTGCAGATAGGTTTCACTCTCCCACTCACAGGCGAGCTCTCGTCTATAGGTAAGATCTGGGAGAAGGTGGTTTACCTAGCCATTGAGGATTTAAATCAGCAGGTTCAAGCCTACGGCTTCAATGTCGAGTTCAAGCCAGTTATCCTGGATGATGGAACTTCAGTCGATAAGGCAGTTACCAATGTTCAGACTTTGGCGCAGCAAGGAATAAGAGTAGTCATAGGACCCGCTGCAAGCGCGCAGGTTAAGGCTGTTAAGAGCTTTGCTGATAGCAACCAAGTAGTGATAATATCCCCCTCCTCGACCGCACCGACACTCGCTATTCCCAACGACTTCATCTTTAGGACGGTCGGTTCGGACGCTGGACAAGCCAGGGTGCTTGCCACTCTTGCCTTCCAGGAGGGTGCAAGGAAAGTCATCGTTTTCCACAGGAACGACGAGTACGGAGTTGCCTTTGCAGACTTCTTTACCAAGTACTTCTCCCAGCTGGGCGGGCAGGCAGTCAGCATGCCCTACCAGACTGGTTTATCTGACTACGCTGCGGAGGTAGCCAGCCTAGCAAGCAAGGTGCAAGCTGAGAAAGCTGACGCCGTCGTTCTCATAGCATTTGATACTGACGGGGGGAACATTCTTTCACATGCAGCAGAGTCCCCAGCACTCTCTAATGTTAGGTGGTTCCTCTCGGAGGGGCCTCACGGTGCAGCCGAGCTCAAGACGCCTGCTGTGGGGGCATTTGCAGCGAAGGTTAGGCTCCTAGGAACACGCCCGCTCTTCATAGGCAACCCGCTCTACGAGTCCTTCAAGGCTAGGCTTAAGGAGAAGTACGGGGTGGAAGCCACGGTATTCTGCGACAATCTGTACGATGCTGTTATGCTTGCAGGCTGGGCGATCCTGAGAGCTGGAAGCAGCGATGGCAATGCTATTAGAAGCGCTTTGGTCGAGGTTGCGAAGAATTACTACGGCGTAAGCGGCTGGACGATATTTGATAGTGCGGGGGACAAGGCTAACCAGGACTACGGCGTGTGGGCGATAGTCAGAGCTGACGGGGGCTACGACTTCAAGGATGTAGGCGTGTATGAGAGGGGCTCGATAGTCTTCACCGAGAAACCGTATCCCTAAGGTGGAACAGTAGGGTATGCTACCCAGCTACCTGAACACAATAATTAATTTTCTTTCTTATGCTTTCTTCTATCTCCTCTTCTCCCTCCCGCTAACCCTCAGCTACAGGACCACTAGAGTCATTAATTTTGCACACGCGAACTTTATTACTTACGGCATATACACTGCTGTCTTCCTCGATGGCCTCCTCGGATGCAGAAGCCTGCTCCTGGCCTTGCTCCTGGCCTTCATCGTTTCTGGAGCGATTTCCCTCGTCAACTATTTCTGCGTCTTCAAGCCGCTTGAGGAGCGGGGGGCCCCGATGCCCCTAATCATGATCGCTTCCATGGGTCTCTGGATCATGTACAACTACCTCCTGTACATGCTGGCTGACATTGCCCACGCGTTGAGCGGCGTTAACTTTGTTTCCTACGGGAGAATCCTGTACAGCGATGTTCCAGAGGTCGCCGTGGGCGAGATTAAGCTGAGCCAAAGCTTTGTGGCTGTATCACTCGTTGCACTCGCAACCGTGGCTTTCCTGTACGTCTTCTTGAACAGGACGCCCCTAGGTAAGGCGGTGAGGGCGGTTGCAGATAACCCGCTTTTAGCTGAGATCTCAGGCATACCCAGGGGCCTAGTGGTAACGCTTACTTGGTTCCTCGCGGGTGGGATAGCCGGTATGGGCGGAGCAATATGGACGAGCTTCTCGGGGACTGTTACGCCTACTTCCGGCGACGCGATGATTCTCCAGGTTTTCACCGTCGCCTTCATTGGTGGGCTGGTCTCGCTCCTCAGGACAGGGATAGGTGCCTTCATTATCGCTTTCATAGAGAACGTTGGCATAAGCGTTCTAAACACTTGGCTCGGTGTTCCAACAAGCTTCCGCCCGTTCCTGACTTTCGCCACTCTGCTCACGATTCTAATAGTTTCTCCTCCGCTGGGGGCGGCTGGAGGCTTGCCGTTTAGGTATAGGAGGAAAGGGGGTGGGGCGAAGTGATAGATGTTTTAGGCTTCCTTATAAGCTGGCTAACGCTTTTCGGGATATACGGCATCCTCTCACTAACGCTGAACTTCGAGTCCGGGGTCAGCGGAGTGACGAATTTTGGGAAAGTTTTCTTCTACGGCTTAGGGGCCTACACGGGAGCAGCTCTGACTGTCTACATATTCTTCGTGGTGAACGGGATAGACCTGTCAAGGGTGTCACCCTTCGAGGTGGAGGGCATAATTTACTTGGGGCAGCTGGCTGGCAGGAGTCCTCCCCTAAACATTGCCCTCCTCATTGCGTCTCTAGCGCTAGCCTTCCTGGCTTCTGGGCTGATTGGCTACCTGCTCAGCTACCCGATAGTGCGCGTGGGGCCAGCATTCGTGGGCTTCACGTTGCTAAGCACGGGTGAGTTGTTCAGGATTTTCCTGCAACACTACAAGCCGCTTGGGGAGAGCAAGGGGATAATGTCCATCCCCCACCCATTCGCCTGGATACCCAACCCGACGCTTAGAGCTTTAATCTTCCTAGTGCTCGTCTTGTCCATCCTAGCCGTCACGTACATTGTCTTGAGCAGGCTCTACAATTCTCCTCTGGGCAGAACGCTGAGGGCGGTTAGGGATGATGAGATCGCCGCCCTGTGCTTGGGTAAGCATGTGCCGAGGCTTAAGGCGACAGTCCTCTTCATTGGTTCTGGGTTTGCCGGTATCGCCGGGGTTCTTCTCGCCTACTACTACAGCTCCATAAATCCCGACATGTTTGTCCCAGCTGTAACATTTAACGTTTGGGCAATGATCATTTTGGGCGGGATGGGGAACCTGGCTGGCTCGCTCGTCGGTGCATCTATTTTTACCCTCTTCGACAGGGTACTCGCCTTCATAACGCCGCAGCTTGGGGTGACCGTAATTTCTCCAGACTACGTTAGAGGCTTTATGGTCGGCTTCCTGATCGTAGCGGTACTCATCTTCCGCCCACAGGGGCTGTTGAGGGAGGGTAGGGTTGAGACACCAGCGTGGGAGGAGTACGAAAGAGTGAAGAGGGGTGAGGCTCTTGCCTGACATTCTAGAGGTAAACAGTGTTTCGAAGAGGTTTGGAGGGGTTGTCGCGCTCCAGGATGTCAGTGTGAGGGTTCCGGAGAGGGGAGTTGTTGGGCTTATTGGTCCAAACGGCAGCGGAAAGACCACTCTCTTCAACGTTGCCACCGGCTTCTACGTGCCGGATAAGGGTGAGGTATGGTTCCATAACGGTAGGAGCAGTGAGCGGATAGATGGCTTGAACCCCAACGAGGTCTTCGCGAGGGGTATAGTGAGAACCTTCCAGATCCCACGCCTCTTCAAGTCGCTGACTGTGCTCGAAAACCTCCTGCTAACCCCCTTCCCGCAGAGGGGTGAGGGGCCTTTGAGGGCATTGAGCCTGAAGGCGTGGGTTGAGGAGGAGAGAGCATTAGCCAGGAGGGCTCTCGAGCTCCTCAAGAGGTTCGGCTTACTAGAGTACGCAAACGTCAGGGTCTCCGAGCTCAGCGGTGCGCACATGAAGCTCGTTGAGACAATAAGGGGGTTAATGACCCCTGCAAAGCTCTTCCTGCTTGATGAGCCTGCTGCCGGCGTTGAGGCGACGGTCGCGCACGACCTCTTTAGACTTGTACGTGAGCTTAACTCTAACGGCTACACTTTCCTGATAGTTGAACACAGGATCGAGATCCTAATGCAGTACGTGGACTACGTCTACGTCCTGCACAATGGGCAGCTCCTGGCCGAGGGGAAGCCTGAGGAGATAGTTACCAACGAGAAAGTCGTTGAAGCCTACATAGGTGAGACGCGCGGTAGTGGGTGAGGCGAATGCTTAAGCTGGTAAATCTCTTCTCGGGCTACGGTAAAATGAGGGTGATTCACGGGGTGAGCCTGGAGGTCGGGAGGGGGGTGATCGCCACAATCTTGGGACCGAATGGGGCTGGAAAGACGACCCTGCTAAACTCCATTTTCGGGATAGCCACTGTTCACGGCGGTGAAATCGTGCTCGATGGTGTAAAGCTCAATGGGAAGAAGCCGTCTGAGATAGTTAAGCTTGGGGTGAGCTACTCACCGCAGCTTGACAACATCTTTCCAAGCCTTACAGTCGAGGAAAACCTCATCGTGGGCGCATTCACTAGGGGGAGAGACCCGAGGATCCGGGAGGACGTGGAGAGCATTTTCGAGCTCTTCCCAGAGATAAAGAGGAGGAGGAATCAGAGGGCGAAAACCCTCAGTGGTGGTGAGAGGCAAATGCTGGCGGTAGCTAGGGCACTCATGACTAACCCCAAGTTGCTCTTGCTGGACGAGCCGACAGCCGGGCTTGCTCCGAAGGCAGCAGCGGCACTAATCCGGAAGATCAGGGAGATACGCGAGACAAGAGGCATCTCTGTCCTCATGGTTGAGCAGAACGTGGCTAGAGCACTAGAGATAGCCGATAAGGCGGCGGTCCTAGTCGGTGGGAAAATAGTCAAGGAGGGGTTGGCCGAGGAGTTTAAGCAAGTAGACGTTGAGAAGCTCTTCTTCGGAAGGTAGATAGCCCTCATAGAGTCGCAGAGTTGCCTCTCTTGCGTCTTCGCCTAGCTTTTCTTGCCCTTGGATTCCGGGGCGGCGTGAAGTTTATATCCCCTTCACTCCATTACGATAGTGAACCGGCAGGATCGCGCCTCGACTGCCCCGCAGCGGGGGCCGGATGAAAAGGCGCCCGGTAAGTCCACTTTTAATATTTAATCAAAGGAGAAATAAAAAAGATCATTTAAAAAGAAGCTTACTTTTTGGGCTTGCGGCGTAGCAGGAATACCGCAACTATGGCTATGACAACTACTATGATTACACCTGTAACGATATACATGGTGTAATCTACAGGTCGTGGCTGCGGCTGTGTAGGTGGTGGCTGCGCGGGTGGCTGCTGTGGCGGATAGAGATTAACTTCCACCGGAGGCGTTACGCTCTTGATAGTGTCAACGTATTTCGGTGCGAACACCCCGGTTTTTAGCAGCGGCTTGTAGAGGTCCGGCAGGTCTGCTTCAGTGTAGTATTTGGCAAGTGACTGGGTGTCCCAGACGATGCGTGCTATGTACATATCTTGGATTGTTCTGTGGTCTTCTTTCCTGATCTTTATCTCTCCCTTTACCGAGGTGAATGTTAGATCTTCAAGTGCATTAATTAGTTTCTCGGAGTCTGTCGAGCCTCCAGTCTTCTTGAGGGCTAGCCCAAGAGCATGTCCAGCGACAAAGCCTTCACCTACGAACAGGTCTGGGAGTGGGAAGGCTACTAGAACGGATCCCATGGTTGGTAATGCCTTCTTCTTGTAAAGCTCCACGTACTTAGTCACGAGCCAGTCGTTTACTGGGTTGTTTTGTGGAAGACTCCATGCATACTTCATCATTCCTTCGTAGTTTGGCAGGTATAGACCCATCTTCAACAGGTTCAGCGTTGCAAGGTCTGGGATTCCAGAAGTGACCTTCATTTTCTGGTAGACTCCTGAGGCGTTTATCTGCTGATATAGTGTGAGTGCCGTAGCGCCGGCCCATACAGGAACGAAGACTTCAGCCTTGGAAGCTAGGAGAGACTGAATATATGGCGTGAAGTCTGTGGTCGTCACGGGGGCATAGATTGCTGCTACAACTGTTCCTCCATTCTTCTGAATGATTGTAGACCAAGCATCGACAGTGGATCTGCCCCAGGTGTTGCTCGGAGCAATGAATGCAACAGTTTTCCCGAGTTTAGCTGCGTATGTTCCGCCTGCGATAGCATCGTGCCAGGTAGTGCTCGAAATCTGGAAAACGTACCTGTTTAGGTAGGTTTTTGTGATCTCGTGGTCGGCTGCGGGAACAACTATGAATACAACTTTGTACTTCTGAGCTATCTGTGTAAGTGCTACTGCTGAGGGGCTATCAGAGCATCCGACGAGTATCTCGGCTCCCTTGTTTTGGATCAAGTCCTCGGCTGCTTTCGTGGCTGTGGCGGGGTCTGGAATCTGCTGTCCGGCTGGAACGTTTGTTGCTGCAATTATGTGTATTGTTCTGCCCTGCCAATCGAGCTTCCACTCAAGGTTCGGGGTAACGGTTTCGAAGCTGGGTATCTCTAATGCATACATTAAACCCAGGATGAAGCCGTTTATTGACATGTCGCCGTAATAGCTCAGTGCCCCTGTTCTATCGGTTACTACGCCGATAACTATCTCTTGTGGTTTTTGCGCCCCCACATTTACTGGAAGAAAGGATAGTGTGATAAGGGCAATGAACAGTAAGGATATACTTCTAGCTAGTTTTTCTGCCGTCATACAATTGCATTACAACGATAGATGTTCAATAAAGAGGGGGTTAACTACTTCCAAGATTTTCGTAGAGAGCCTTTTAAACCCAGCGAAAGATTGCACTTGCCATTACGAATCCAACACCTGATGTCACGAACTGGATGTAGTCCCCCCTTCTGAGCTTACCCTGCGAAACCGTATCGTGCAAGGCCATGAATACGCATGCCGACCCGACGTACCCATATTTATCCATAATTGTTGGCGCCTTCTCGATTGGCTGACCCAGAATCCTCATTAGCTGGTGAACCATTTCCCTGTTTACCTGTGTTACGAAGTAGTAATTTATGTCGCTGGGCGTGAGGCCGGCTTTCTTAAGAACGTCCTGGACTAATCCTGGCCAGTGCCGAAGATTAATGTCGGGGGGATACCTTTGGAGGTACCTCAGTTTGTGCCACTTCTCCTTTATGACATCTTCATTCACTGGTCGCGCACCACCAATGTATATTCCCCAGTAGTCAGTATAGCTGCCATCTGCAATTATTTTTCCAGTGATAAATCCAGGCTCTTCCGAGGGTCCTAGAATTACTGCGCCAGCACCGTCAGAGAATACCGAGGCAGTTACGTCTTGTGGATCAATGAATTTCGTCATGGTGTAGGGGGAAACTACTAGGACGTAGTTGACGTCCTCGTTGAGCATAATGTTGTACGATGCCAACATTAACGCTATAGTGTTATCCGCGCATGCAGCGTTTATGTCGAATCCCCCCGTCTTCAATTTTGCTCCAAGCTTGTAATGCACTGGACACGCAGTCGGAGGGGTCTGATAGTCAGGCGTATCCGTAGCTACTATGATGAGATCTACGTCGTCCACGGTTAAGTTGGCTCTCTCTAACGCCATCCTTGCTGCCTCCGCAGCTAGATCTGAGGGCGACTGCTCAGGTGTCGACACATACCTGTGCTTTATGCCGATGCGGCTCTCAAGTGCGCTTCTCCAAGCATCAGGAAGTCTTAGTCCGAAGAACTTTTCATAGTCGTCGTTTGTTACGAGTGTTTTTCCAAGCGATATGCCTGTGCTCACTATTCTAGCGTATTTTTTTATTTCTGGTTTCGAAGGCATACGCAGAATACCTCTCCAGCTTTCTATAAAACGAAAATGGTTAACTATTTTAAGCTAAAGTAGGCTTTCTATTTTTCTCTTTAGCTTCCACCCTTTGAGGAGCCACATGCCGTAAATTCCATTTGGCAGTGCAAGGACAACAGCTATATAGAGCATGCCCAGTATGAAGCTTGGAAGAAGCTGCAGTTGCTGCAGGGAAAGCAGTCCTATGACCATGAGGGCCGGCGTGACCCCTGACAGGTAGTCCCGTAAAAAACCTGCGAGCATCCCACCTATTGCTGGACCTACGAATGTCCCTAGACCGCCCATGACTGCCCCAGTCAGCGCAATGAATGTCTTGTCTATGGCGAATACGTCCGGCATGACTGTGGGCATGCAAGCCACGTAAACGCCGCCTGCGATTCCCGCAAAAAACCCTGAGGCGAAGAAGGCGACAAGCTGGTGAGCGAAAACATCATAGCCGATTACAGCGGACCTAATAGGGTTTTCTCTTATAGCTATAAATGTGCTTCCCAGCGGCGAGCTTATGAGCCTCTTAATAAGCAAATAGGACAAGTACAGAGTGATGACAGCCAGCAGGTAGAGGTTTACTGGATAAGTAAATCGCAGCATTTTCACGTAGGAAACACCAGTGCTAACCTCCTGGACAAAGCTTATCGAAGAAGCGTACATCGTGTAAGCACTCAGCGTCGTAAAAACAAAAATGAGTGTGTACGTTACTAATTTAAACATCTTAAGCCTCTTTCTCTTAGTGTATAGAATATCGTTGACGCCAGCGGCTAGCGACAGTGCGTAAAACAACGTGAAGACACACAAGTATACGAACACCCCCTCCATGGAGGAAAGCTCTGGTATTGTTCCGACTGTAACGGCGACCGTTGTTCTAGCAGAGTACTCAATAGTCGCTCTTAAAGCCTCCGATATAGCTAAGGTCAAGATGCCGTAGTATAGTCCTCTTACACGATAAGCTGGAAGCCCCATTGCAACATACGTGGTGGCAGCAGTAAGGGCAGCTACCAGAAGGGAGAGAGGGTACGGTGCTCCCGCTCTGAGCAGAAGCGCGGTGGTAAATGCTGCCACGCCGAAAGGTACAGCGTGCCCGAAGCTAGGTATCCCAGCGAACCCAAGGACAATATTGTAGCTTAATGCCAGTGTCGCCCATACGAAGGCCAGCGGAAGGCCGGATGCAAGACTCCTATCCAGCCAAGGTAAAATTAGCAGAATGGTTAAGGAAGCATAGCCGAGAAACCTGCTAGGCATAACGTAAGTCTTTATCCTCTCCACCTCTCCTCACCTCTTGAATAATCCTTCAGGCTTTACAACGAGGACAACTACCATTACGAATAAATCAATAGCAAAACTTAGCCAAGGCAGAAAGTACGCCACAAACCTGTCGATAAATCCGATAAGCAGGCTCGCGTAAAACGCTCCCGAGTAACTCTTCATGCCTCCAACAACAGGAATGGCGAATGCGAGTAGGGAAAAGTGGACAGGTAGTTCTATTGTTGCATGCGTCAGCGGTGCCACGAGTGAGCCGCCTAGAAAGGCCAGGGCAACCCCAAATGTGAATGCCAAGGTGAATAACTTAGAGATGTTTACTCCGAATACTGTTGCTAGCTCGTTGTTCTCCGTCCCAGCCCTCAGCTTCACGCCCAGCATAGTTTTTGTCAGTATAGTGTTCATAACAGCGAATAGTAGAACCCCCAAGGCTATTAGGATGAACTTGTAGATCCTTATACGCACTTCTGCAAGGGTTAAGTAGCCTGAGAGCAGGAAGTTTTCGGTTTCTGGGAATACTAGGCCCATGGGCCACGATAGCTGCATAAATGTGTAGAGGAAAGTCATTAGACCCATAGTCACTAGCAGCTGGGCTAGTGGATTCCCATAAACATGTCTTATGAATGCTCTCTCAGTGACCAAGCCCGACACTAGACCGATGATAAATGTTGCAAGGAGGCTTAACATGAAGTTGTTCGTTAAGTAGAATAGGGTTACGAAGATGTAAGCCCCTAGGCCGAAGAAGGCTCCTTGCGCTAGGTTGAAGACGTCCATTAAGCCGAAGATTATTACCAGTCCTATGGCTGCCATGTATATCATTGACGAGTACGTTAAGGCGTCAATGATTGCACTTAAGAGAAGCTCGGTAGAGATCATGTCCTTCACCTATAAGCTTACACCTAAAACCTTCCGAATAACCTCCTGGTTTTCGCCTACCCTCTCCGCTGGAAAACCGGTAACCACCACTCCCTTGTCCATTAGAAACACGTAATCAGTTATTTTACGGGCAAGAGCGAAGTTTTGCTCTATCAAGAGGATGGTTTTTTTATTTTCCAGCATGAAGTCTCTGAGCTGTTTAAAGAAGCTCTTCACGTAAACTGGGCTTAAACCCTCAGATGGCTCGTCCAGCATCAATAGGTCATGCTCACGTATTAGCCCGCATGCTAATGCAAGCATCTTTTGTTGTCCCCCACTTAGCTTGCCAGCTAGGAAGCCTGAAAACTTTTTAAGCTCTGGGAACAAGCTGTACACCATTTCGAGCCTGTCGGGGAACTTCTCCTTTGGACCGTTATAAGCCAGCTTAAGATTTTCCAGGACGGAAAGACTTGTGAAAACATTCCTCTCGGAGGGCACAAAGCTTATTCCTTTATTAACTACCAGGTGTGTGGGAAGCCCTGTTATCCTCTCTCCCTTAAAGGTTACCTCGCCTTGTACCGGCTTGTATATTCCCATGATCGTCTTAAGGGTCGTTGTTTTACCCACGCCGTTTCTACCAAGAATCGCAGTGAGAGTATTCTCCTCAACGCTGAAGGAAACTCCTTGCAAAATGTGGAATCCTGCGATGTACGTGTGAATATCCTTCACGCTCAGAATTGAGTTACCCATGTTACTCACCGATGTAGACTCTTTGAACTTCCCTGTTGTTGACTATTTCTTCTGGTGGACCTTCAGCGATTATGCTTCCCTGATTCATGACGCTAACGACATCCGCCAACTCAAGTACCACGTCGATCTTGTGTTCAATAACGACCACTGTTTTCCCCATCTCGTCGCGAAGCTTTCTAATAAGCCTAACAATGGGGGGGACATCCTCTAATGAGACGCCACACGTGGGCTCGTCTAGCGCTATTAGCTTAGGGTTTCCGGCAAGTGCGATTGCAATTTCTAGTTTGCGCTTATCTCCAGGTGTCAGGTTCCGTGCTAAGATACCTGTTTTGCCATAGAGCCCACTTAATGATGCAATCCGCATAGCTTCCCACGTTACATCTTTATAGTGTGTCGCTGGGTGTACGAAGTCCCACTTTACCCTTTTATGCATCGCCTGAACAGCCAGCCTTATGTTCTCGAGGACTGTTAGATTTGGAAAAATCGAGTAGACCTGGAAAGATCTGGTTAATCCAAGGGAACTTATGAGGTGAGGTGGCTTGCCCGTTATGTCCTTATCTTCGAAGAACACTTTCCCACTGGTAGGTTTAAGGACGCCGGTAATTAAATTGAATAGTGTCGTTTTTCCCGCACCGTTTGGGCCGATAATTGCGTGAATTGTTCCCTGCCTCACAGCTAAATTGACGTTATTGACTGCGACAAGTCCTCCAAAGTTTTTAGTAAGCGAGGCCGTTCTTAGAATCAAGCCCTCCACCCTACATCCCCTCAAAGAACTTTAACAATAGCTGGTTGTAATCCTCGGGTTTCTCTCTGTGAGGCATGTGCCCAACTCCTTTCATTATGAATTTCTGGGAGCCCGGAACTATGGAGGACATCTCCTCTACTACCTCTGGGGGCGAAATGTAGTCTAACTCTCCTGATATGAACAGTGTCGGGATACCTAGTGACCTGATTATTTCCCTGTAGCTTTTCTCGGTTGCCGCTTCGGCACTCTGAATATACACTCGCTTGTCTGTCCGAGAAATTATCTCATATATGTCCCGCTTTAGCTCAGCGGACGCATTCGGAGACACGGCAAACTCTGCTACTTGACTGGCTATTTCATGCATCGACATGTTTTCCAGGAGCTCGGTCATGGCTGGTGGGTATTCTGGTGCAACTGCCTCGAGAACAATCTTCTTAAACCTTGAAGGAGAAGACTTGTAGAGCTCAAGCGAAACGAGCGCCCCCATCGAGTAACCAACCATTAGCGCCTTCTCTATTTTCTCAGCGTCTAGAACGCTCTCCACATCACGGGCAAAGTCCTCCATCGTTATTCTCTTTGGGGGGATCTGGCTTTCCCCATGGCCACGTAGGTCAAGAGCTAAAATGCGGAAGCCTTTATTAGGGAAAAACTCTATCTGCGGTTTCCACGTCAGGTAGCTTTCGCCTAGCCCATGTACAAACACTACAGGTCTCCCAGAGCCTACGGTGATGTAATGTATTTTTAAACCGTCCCGAGTGATTGCAAGCTTATGCTCCAAGTTGCTACGAGTACTCATTTCCCCTCGCTCCTCAAAAAGTTATAAATGATGCTATTAATTTCATTGGGTTTCTCCCATATTGAGACGTGCCCACTTTTAACCTCGACGTAGTTCCCAGCTGGGAGATCCTCGTGGATCATTTTGGAGTACCTGGGTGGAAAGACTCTGTCGTCCGTCCCGGCGACTATGAGGGTGGGAATTGAGAGCTCTGTAAGCTTCCCCCTTAGATCCAACCTCAGAAACGCCTTGATCATTTCCTCGAACGCCACGAAATCGATGAGTTCAAAGTTGGGGGCTAGCGAAGCCACAAACGAGAAATTGTCGTTTAGAAACTCGTCTGAGAAGATGTCTGGAATCATAGTCTGCCACAGGAATCTCCCCGACTTCAGCCTTGCTGCAAGAATCCATCTATCCGTCCTGGAGATCAATGCCCGGTCCACGGCGTGCGAAGAATTCAGGACAACGAGCTTTTCTACAGCGTCGGGGAACATTTTCGATGCCGCCAAAGCCACCTTCCCCCCATACGAAATGCCCACTAGGACGCACCTTCCTATGCCAAGATGTTCTAGCAGTCCCTTTAGGTCTGAAGCGTGTCTTTCGATGCTGTACCCGCTTCTGGGTTTGTCGCTCATCCCTTGTCCACGCATATCGTGGAGAAGCACCTGGAAGCCCAAGTTTCTCAGGTATTCTGCCTGAAGTCTCCATCCCAGCGTGGTCATCGCGATGCCATTCAGGAACACAACGGTCTTTTCTCCGCTACCCATCAGATCGTAGTAAATCTTTACACCATCCGGTGATGTAAAGTAAGGCATATGCCTACGCCTCCAGCCTATCAGCTGGTTTACCATACATGCTTTTAAGAGCTTGGCGGGAAACTTTACCAGTTTCAGTGTAGATAAGCTGGGAAACTACCTCCACGTATTTAGGAATCTTGTACTTGGCAAGCTTATCCTTAAGGAACTCGACGACCTCCTCCTTTGTTATCCTCTCGCCCTCCTTTAGAACAATTATCGCCTTTGGGACCTCGCCCCACTTCTCATCGGGAACACCTATCACCACGGCATCCTTTATCTTTGGATGCATGAGTAGAAGCTTCTCCACCTCCTCCGGGTAAATGCTTTCCTCGCCACTCCTAATTACGTTCTTAATTCTCCCCGCTATCCAGAAATAGCCCTCTTCGTCCATCTTCGCAACATCCCCCGTGGCAAGCCAGCCATCCTTTACTGCTGACCTCGTTTCTTCCTCGCTCTTAAAGTATCCTGAAAAAGCAGATGGGCCTCTCAGAAAGAGCTCACCCTCCACTCCTCGCGGAACTTCTCTTCCGTCCGGCGCTACTACCTTTGCCTCTATAAGGAGATTCGGTTTACCTATTGATCCCATCTTCCTCTTAGCGTCCCAGGGATCCAGTGCGAATACTCCTGGTCCCATTTCAGTCATTCCAAAGCCCTGTTTTTGAACAACCCCCTTCTCGAAGATCTTCTCAATGATGTCTGTTGTTAATGCTCCTCCGCCGCTAGTTATCCACCTCACGGACGAAAAATCGGCATCCTTGAAGCGGGGTGACTGCAGTAGCATGCGCAGCTGTGTTGGAACAAGGAAGAGGAATGAGGGTCTTTCTTGCTCGACCAGGTCAATGAATTCTTCGACATTCCATCGATGCATAAGTATGCTTGTACCACCAAACATCAACAAAGGTATCAGGTAGGTAAAAGCTCCTATGTGGAAAAGTGGGAGAGTATTTATGGTGACATCACCAGGGACTACCAAGTCCCTCAAAGTGTTAAGGGCATTCCACAAGATCATCCTGTAACTAACTACTGCGAATTTTGGCTTACCCGTCGTACCACCCGTCTGCAAAACTAGCGCTGGATCCTCGAGGCAACACTCTTCGGAGACAGCTAGTGGTTCACGCGATGCGTAATTGAACTCGCTAGGACAGTCGTAGCATATCCTTTGCACCTCTATACCTCTTACATGCTCACTTAACTCTCCCTCATAGAGCAGGAGCCTCGGATCAATTCTTTCCACAAATTCTTTAATTTCCCGAGAGGTGTAACGGGTATTAATAGGGGCAAGCACACACCCCAATTTAAAGCAGGCCAGAAGTGTGGCAACGAACTCGATCCTGCTCCATGAAAGAATAGCCACATGGTCTCCCTTTTTAATGCCGAAATCGCTCCTTAGGACTGCAGCTATTTTCCTGGCTACCTCGTCAAGTTGAGAGAAGCTTACTACGCGTAAAGGCTTAGCCAAATCGTCCTTCAGGGCTATCCAGTCTCCACTTATATCTGCTCTTCGTGAAATCCAGTCATTGACCCACTTCCCGCAGGTGTAGATCCTTTCTAAGAGCATAAATGCAGGTAAATTATAAAGAAAAAATGATTATACGTTTTTAGTTAACAATGTTAACCGTTCATATAATATGCTAATCCGCCGAAAATCACTGCAGCATTTAGGACTAAGCACTCAGTCTCCTTTACTTGTCTCTCCCCTGCACGGCAATACGCCCGCATGCTAGAACCTGCTGTAAAGCGATCTTCAACATTAGGCTAATTAAAAAGAAATTGTAATAAATTTTAAGTATAACCTTTTCAAGTTATAAACTTGGGAGAAGATGTATATAGGAGTCTTCGACATCGAGCAATACGATTGCCCTATAGTTAAATTAACAGAAAAAAGAGAGGGGGTGATAACAACAGTGCTTTCTGTTAATGTCTCGGAGCTGTCCCGAGGAGCTGAACAGATCTTCTTGACGGTGAAAAGTGTAGAACGCGATAAACTCAAGGATATAATTAGTGTTGCTCGAGAGATACCAGAAGTAAAGAGCTGTAAAGTTCTGGGGAAATCTGAGGATTCTTGGCGTGTTCTCATGAATATTCAAAAGACACATACAATGGAGGCTAGTGTCACTCTAGGTGCAATGTTTGTGTCCCCGTGGATTGCTAGAGACGGCGTCGAGAGGTGGACTCTTGGATTTGTAAGTAAGAAACAATTTTATGATTTTCTTTCTAGGGTGAGGGAAAAAGACAACGTTAGGAGATACTACTTAACGGAGGTAAAAGAGGAGGATTTTGTGACCGTAACAGCTAATTACTTAAACATACTAAAAATGATTTCACAGCTAAGTAAATTGACTCCCAACCAGCTTAGCTTACTAAGACTTGCCTTGTCGAGAGGTTACTACTCGTGGCCTAAGGGGATAGACAGCGTCGAGTTATCCAAGTTGTTGGGCGTATCACGGGTGAGCATAATTAAATCCCTTCGAAAAGCAGAGTATAAGGCATTAAGTCCTGTTGTGGATTTTATTGTTGCAGTTAAAAAAGACTGGGAAAGAAACTACACTTAGCTTCAAGCCATTGGAGAGGCAATCGTTGTTCCAAGGTCGATTGGTATCACAATCCCGTTTAAAGCCTCATTCTCGACCACATGGTAAACCAGCCTCGCGACTTCCTCGGGCTCTACAAGCCTCGGCATAGGTATCCTCCTCAAGTACTCTTGCAATATCTGGGGCGGGACTGCTAGCGCCATTCTTGTCTTTGCAAAGCCGGGTGCGATAGCAACAACTCTAATCCCATATGGTGCGAGTTCTTTTGCTAAAGCCTTTGTGAAGCCTATCAAGCCAGCTTTTGATGCTGCATAGTTGGCTTGTGCGATGTTTCCAAGCATGCCAACTACGGAGGAAATGTTTATGATCACGCCGCCTCCCAGTCGTTTCATAATAGGATATACAGCCTTGGAGCACAGGAAGGCTCCCTTTAGGTTCACGTTAAGTACACTGTCCCAGTCTTCTTCCCTCATTCTATCCATGTAGGCGTCTTTAGTAATGCCGGCATTGTTCACAAGGACATCTATCCTCCCAGCCATCCTCAGAGCCTCCTCAACTCCTTTGAAAACACTCCCGCTTTTACCCACATCCATCTCTACAAAGTATGCCTCCACACCCATGTCTCTAATAGCCTTGAGTGTTTTCTCTGCTTCGTCATCCCTAATAATGTCCGCTACAACGACGTTGAAGCCGTGCTTAGCGAATTCCAGGGATATCGCCGCTCCTATCCCTCTGCTACCGCCCGTTACCAGGACAACCTTTCTTGGAAGACTGCCTGAGCAGGGCGTAAATGTTGGAACTTTCCCAAAGATGGTCCACTCCTCTGTGACTTCTCCCTCCGTCCCCTCCCTCACGAGACCAAAGTACTTTGCAGGTATCCTTGCAATCCTTCTTTCGCCGTTCTCGTTTTCTACTATAGCAATAATGCAGGTCGATTTGTAGGGCTCAACTGCTACCTGTAATTCTGTAAAAACTCTAACTTTCCATACCACGCGCATCACCTCTCAAAAACTATAACCACGGAGGTGGCCCCCGTACCACCGTGATTCTCTACTAGTCCCACCTCGGCATCCTTAACTTGTCTAGCCCCCGCCTCCCCCCTTAGCTGCCAGAAGATCTCTGCAACCATCCCGACGCCTGTTGCTCCAATCGGATGACCCTTAGCCTTCAGCCCCCCGCTCGGATTAACAGGTTTAGACCCAGTAAATGCAGTGACACCTTCGCGAATTAATTTGTAGCCCTCACCTTTAGGAGCCAAGCCTAGCATCTCATACAGGATTATCTCTGCAATAGTGAAGGCGTCGTGAACCTCAAGTACACATATCTTACCAGGACCATACCCGCTCATTTTGTAAGCTTCCTGGGCGGCAAGCCTCGCAGCCTCCAGTGAGGCCATGTCTTTCCTCTGATAGACTCCGGGGTAATCGTGCTTCAGGCTTATACCGCTGATGTAGACCGGGGTGTCTGTGTACTTCCTCGGCTCTGAACTGAGGAGGACTGCTACAGCTCCGTCAGACAATGGTGACGCGTCGAACAGCTTTAGGGGGGTGGATATGTAGGGGGACTTTAATACGTCTTCCACGGTGATCTTCTTCTGGAACTGAGCGAGAGGATTCCTCGTAGCATTCTCGTGATTCTTTACTGCTACGAGAGCTAGGTCTTCTTCTGTTGCTCCATAGCGATTCATATATTCCCGCGCCATTAAAGCGTAGAGGCTGAGAAACGGTGCGCCAACCCTGTACTCCTCGGGTGCACTCGTACGCATCAGAATCTCATTTGACTTTGCGGTGGTCCCTACAGTGCTCATTTTTTCAAAGCCAACTATCAAGGCGTTTTTAAAAAAGCCTGCAGAGAGAAGCTTATGCGCAAGGAAAACAGCCGTTGTCCCAGCTGCACAGGCATTTTCAACCCTGAACCCTGTAGCGTTCAGGTTGCCAATGTAGCTTGCGACAAGTGGGGCTGTATGTAGTATGGCTCCGAAGGAGTCGCTATAGTTAGAGACTATAATTAAGTCTATTTCCTGTGGGGAAATTCCCTTGTCTACGCTTTTCACAGCTCCATCGACGACTTCACGTATCATTTCGTGTGCTTCTTTCGAGCTCCTTGCCTCATACTTTGTGCTATAAGCTCCTACAACGCCTATTTTACTATTTTGGGGCGTTATTGTCACCAATAGGAAATCTCAACACTTGCCTAAAAGCGGAGAGGTTAACATTGTTACCTAGCTAGAAAAAGAAAAAAGAAAACTAGAAACCTAGGTCATCCAGCCAGAGAGTGTATATGTCTGAATCAGCCACAATTTCTCCTGGAAGGACACCGTACCAGTTTTGCGGCAACCAGTAGTAAGCGTCCCCCCTATATCGACATCTGTCGTAGCCAATTACGCTTAGACTCCAACTAGGTTCGCATTAATGTTCTACTTGTTTGCGCTCTGCCTACTACCAATACTCGTTGACGAGTACTACCTAAGAGAAGCGCGCGCTCCATTTGCATGGTGGGTGGGATTAGCAACTCAACCCCTGGTTGCTGAGGGCTTCCTGAGGCAATACGTTGCGATTGGACCAATATCGCCTGAGAACCCGGACACCGTCAAATCGTTCCTGGGCATGAACGCATACGGTCCTATACTACGCCTTCATAAGTGTTGAAATGCTCCACGCGGTTGTAGCGAGCTACCTCTACAAAGAACGTAGAAACATCGGCATCACGTCGATCTTTAGGGCCCTCACCGTTGCCTTCGCGATAGCGTCCGTAATGGCTATCCTTTAAAAATTTTTATTTTTCTCCTATTATCTTTGTCTCGACAGGTCTTTGAGATTTCCCATGTAATGTTTTTAGATACATTAGACGTGACTCTACTACGCCTCTCCTCTTGCTGTAGAGATAGATTGCTGAAAGAGCATAAGCCGCGCGTTCAGGTGTTGAGTAAGCAGGTATACCGGGTCTAGATAGATAGCTAACGGCTTCCTTTGACTCGGGTCCACAATCAAAGCCTGCATCAACTGGCTTCTTTACTTCAGTCCCTATAAGCTTTTACGATTGCCTCGGCTGTTAATAACCAAATACATTTAGCGCGCGTTGCGCTATTATAGCCTGTCCATGAAGCGAATATAATTATAAACAAAGATATTATGGAAGCTTTTCTACTATTAGTTCGATGAAATCATAATTATATTCAAGGCTTTATACGAGGAAAAAGCTTTTTTATACTACCTGTCCCACTGTATGTGGGTGTACGTGCATGTCTGTAAACTTCACCGTGAGGATTCCCAAGAAACTTGCTGAGAGGATGAGGAAGCACAGCGAGGTCAACTGGAGCGAGGTTGTCAGGAGAAGCATCGAGGAGCATCTGAGGATGCTCGAGGAGATAAAATATAGAGAGTATAGCAGTGAGCTTGTTGAGAGGCTCGGGGTTTTAATAGATGACCTGAAACCGATGTCTGCTGATGAGGAGATGAAGCTGTACGAAATGATGAGGGAGAGAGAGTGGAAAAGGCTAAGCTCTATGACACAAGCGCAATAATTGAGTTAGTGCTTCGCAGAGGATGTAAAACTGTTTTAGGAGCAACCTCAATTCTGACAATTGTTGAGTGGCCTCCAGCCCTACTTTACGTACCTGAAGTGCTATATCCCACTAAAGAGGACTATACAACAGCTGTTAATTGGCAGATGAAGCTGCGCAGAATGGGAAATCCCCTTCCCGCTGTGGATCTATTGATAGCTGCCATTGCACTCAACAATGACATGACACTTGTAACTCTCAACAGTCACTTCCAGATCATTGAGGAAATAGAGCCTAGGTTGAGAATAGAAACTCTTTAGGAATTTTTCAGGGTTATTGAAGACTTTTGCAGCATGTTGCTAAGTGTTTAGAGTTGGCGCGTGCTTCCTCAACTTCGGATGTAAAGTCTTTGCCCTCTATGCTTTTCCTCAAGCATGCTTGGAGTTTGGTGGAAACCTCTAAGTGGTGCGCATGCTTTTGAAACGTGTCTAGAAACGTGGCAGCAGCTATGACAGAGAAGATGAAAACGTATGTGTGCCAAGCTGATGTCTCTAGACCTTAAAGAAAAGCCAACCGTCCTTGAATCTAAGCACCACGTATTTCCCCTTAAGCTTTGACCCATGAAACAATAGGACTATCTTCTCAGGGGATCTCTCAAGGATCACGTACTCGCCTTTATCCCAAATCTTCATTGTTCCAGCACCGTAGCCCTCCTCTATCTCGCCCTCAAAGTCGAGCCAGTAAAGGTCGTGGTCCTCCTGCTGGACACCGTACCGTTTAATGCCTGGCTCGAGTGGCGGAGGCTTCCTAAAGGCCCAGTCCTTCAACACGCCGTCCATCTCAAGACGTAGATCGTAATGTAATCCGGCCCTACGAGCATTATGCTCGTGAACAACAAACCTTAGCCTGTTCATACATGTATAGAGAAAAGAATACGCATGTAAATGTTATTTCGCGGAAAACTCCTAGTCTCGAGGATAGTTAATCATATTCTCCATGCTTGTCTCGTATGTCTGCTAAAAGCTTAATATTCTCTTCTGGGGTTCCCATAACTAGTCGACATCCTGGACCCGGTGCAAATGTTTTTGCCTTTTTACCAAGTCTCTATTGATTCTTTCACCATTTTTCTCCACTTCTTTAGGAGTGCCGCACGCGAGGAGTGCAAAAGAGAAGCAACACTGGAAGAATTTAAAAAAGAAATAAAGAAATCGCTGGGTCTCCAGCCCTCATAGCCTTGAAGACGTTAGGGAAACTTCGAGCATGTCGTTTCCTAATTGACGGGTAATTTTGGTATAAGTCTCCCCTGAATGTACTTTACTTTGTGCCTTTCGGATTCGTCCTCAAGAAATCTTGAAACCTCTGGGGGAGTATTTTCCACGGCCAGAATCGCCATGAAAACTTTTCTACCTGTTATTTTTTCTACGAATTCTACGTCTTCAAGAAGCTTTTCGAGCTCTTTTCTAGCCTCTTCAATCGTAGATATATAGGTCGTTACCTGTCCTACTACAAGTGGGTCAGAATTGAAAATGTCAATTTCCCGCAACATTTCGCCATAGAGCAGCTTTATATTAACCGAAACCTTTATTTTCTCTTCTGGCACCCCACCCACACGCAGGCATTTCCTCGGCAAAGGAAGTCACAAAGTCGTTGAGAGTTACTCCAACAGTTTTGGCAAGGGTTGCAATAGCCTTCTCTAAACCTGTAGCCCTATTCTCAAGCTTGGAAAATCTATTGTCTAGCCTGGCATAGTTCTCGTATAACCTTTCGATTTCCTGCCCTAACTTGTCCTGCCCCTCGCGGAGAGACTTCAGCTCTTCCAAGATTTTGTTTTGATACTCTTCCAAGCTCCTAATTTCTTCGAGAATCTTTTCGAACTTCTTATCGTGTTCATCAAATCGCTGTAGAATCTCGGATAATCCCAAGTAGCCTGCCACTGTATACCTGAACTCCTTGTCTTTTTCTAGTAGCTCCAAAAACTGTTTCCTAAGTCTACCTGACAAGTTTAGCCCCCTAAAGATACCCTCTACTATGTTTTTAAGATGACAGACTCATAACTTTATTTCTACTTTAAGGTGATGCAAGGAGCCTAAGTTATAATACCAAAGAGAAATAATGCATTCTGAGGAATATTGGGAAGCACGTTTTAATTATTGGGGTAGTTTCATTCTACCAGTGTCTTTACTCTTATTAGGTCGATCGAGTATCTGTAATGAGCTACTCCTAGGGGGAGCAGGATCAACGCAATAAGTGTTAAGACTGTGAGGTCTGCCCAGAGCTCGCTTAGCCTAAAGCCTTGTAGAAGTGCCAGCCTAGCAATCCTCATCGCATACGTCTGGGGCAGTACTCGGGAGATCATTTGAAGCTGTTCTGGGAGGGCCTCAAAAGGGAAGTAGACACCGCTTACAAGCCCCGTCAGCACGCCGACTAGCCACCTGACGGGCTCTATGCCTTTCCATGCGCCTATGATCGTTATCATGCTTGCAGAGATTAGCCCTATGCTCGCGACAGCAACCCATCCTATGAATATGCCCAGGAGGGCTATAGGGTAGTTTCCGCGCGCGGCGCGCGCTATGCTCCCCACCCTCCCCCTGAGTATGAAGAGTGTAGCCATTCTAAACGCGTCAAGGGTATAGGTGTAGAAGCTGTTGAGCATCAACCCGAGTATGAGGAAGGAGACGAAGTCCCCGCCATACTGCTGGTAGACTGAGTTTGCTGCCTCGAAGCTTTTCCCGAAAAATACCCAGGTTGAGGCGCCGAGCACGAGGTTGACAACGTGGAGGGCAACATCCACTCGAGCCAATAGTACCGCAAGACAAAGTTAAACAGTAGGAACTTAAGGAAGTTAGTCCAAAACAATGCGATTTTAGTTTGAAAGCATTCAAGCGCGCGCGCCTTGTTTAGGGTGGTTTTCCTTCCAGTTTCTCAGAGAGAATTCTAAGTGTTTCAGCGAGCTTCTCGTATTCCCGCTTTCCCTTCTCCGTAAGATATGCCACTGTCTCTAGCCCCCTTACTCTTCCAGGTTCCTTCCATAGTTCAACGTACCCCTTCTCGACTAGTCTCTTGATGTTGCTGTCGAGGTCGCCCCAGCTCAGGTTCAGCATCGCCCTGAGCTCTGACAGCTTTACTCTGCCGAAGGCGTAAAGGAGGGATGCTATCATGAAGCGTTTAGGGCTGAAGAGATCGCTGTTGATGGCCTTAAGCAGATCCCCTGCGTCATTTGGTTCACGCACTTTGGAGCCACCTGTAGGCCCTCCATATGGCGGTAAATGCGGCGCACGTGTAGCTTAGGAGCATTAAGCCCATTGCCATGAAGTTTCCTGCTGATAAATCCCGGGAAGCGAGGAAGTAAACTAGCGGTGATGTAGCTAGGGTGATTGTCCCAGAAACCAGGAAAGGCTTTGCCACTACTAAGCCCTTCCTGTAGGCTTCACGCTCGAACAAGAAGTGGTTGGCGAGTAGGCATATAGAGAGAGCGAGGTACCACGCTGTTCCCCCAACTAAGAGACTCACGCCCAGACTCCTCAAGGCGTCAGCAGGAGAGCTGGCGAGCACGCCTGCTATGCTATAGATGATTATGAAGGGGGGTGCCCATGCGGCTAGCTGTTTGAGTATGGGGTAGGCACGCTCTCGTTGAGGAGCTGCAAGGCGGACAGCGACGGGCACTAAACCCCACATGAGGATAAACGCCGTTATCCAGTAGGCAGGTTCATTTGTTGGCTTAAATGCTAAGGCAACTGCAGCCATGATTAGCCAGTAGGAGGTTATGAGGGTGCCAACTGCCAAGAAGACGTGGGCCCCGTAGACTGTGTCTAAGTATTTGCGGAGCCTCAGCGCCAGTTCAGCGAGGTCTGCTTCTTCCTTCACGTACATTTTTTCAGACATAGCTTTTTCAATCATTGCTACAGTTTGGATGCTTATATTACTTGGAGAAACTCTTAAATCCAGAGCCTACGCCCTGCTTCCAGGAGAGGTTCCTGACTAACGTCCGTCTCTAAACGTACCTCAGGCTTGAGCCGGACACCACCGCACACTTGCTCGGCTTGTGCTCTCTAATTTCCCGTGAGTCCACTATGTGGAGCGCTCTGAAGCCTCTGGCGACGAAGTAGTCGGCGAGTATCTTCCTGTGGCACCTCCAAGGCAGCCTCTCACAGCACATGATGGCTGTCGCCATGCTTCTTGCAATCCTTTCAAGCTTCTCCAAGTCCTCCTGCGCTTCGCTACGCGTAGTGATGTAGGTCGCATACGCCCTGAAGCCTTCCGATTCAAAGCATCCAGCTATCCCCCTGTCCTCAACGTCCACACCAAACTTCCTGTAGCCGCCCAGCCTCGGGAACCAGTAGTACTTCACGCCTACCCGCCCCAGCTCTTCTTCCAGGTTTTCCCCGGAAAACTCCTGACGCCTCCGCGGTGAGTTCCACCTCCTAACATCCGCTACTGCCTGGACACTAAACTCGTTGAGAAGCCTGAGAAACTCGTCCAGCGTTCTGCCCCCGTAACCTATAGTGTAGATTACCGGTAGTGCGTGCGCCACGTGTTACCCCGCCTTATCGCAGGGTTATGGGTTTTACTCTGCTTGGTGTCGATAGGAAGCTGAGTGCCCTGATCTGCCTTGGTAGCTCGCGCGCCTGCAAACGTAGTTTTACTGATGGATTCTGGCGGAAGACTTCCTGGGCTAGAAGAAATAAACAAGAAATTTAGCTTGAAATTTGGTGCCGTTGCCGAGATACCTGACAAGATAGGTATTGCGAGAATACTTGAAATGGACATATTAAATGTGCCGCCTCCCACGCGCGCGCTAGTTCCATGCGCCTGGCTCCGTCTGCATCCCCGTCGTGGTGACTACGGCTCTCCCACGCCCCTTCACCACGTAGGTTCCCATGAAGACCATGTTCCCTTTCGTTCTAGGATTTTACGCTTAGCGACAATCTGAGAAAGAGTAAGGTAGTTGTCGTAGTTTCCCCTGAGAAACAATGTGAAGAATATTTGTCGGATGATTTTTGTTGCGCGCGACTGCAGTAACGGTGCTGATTTATATTTTTATGCGAAAGGGTGGGTTTTCCGCGAGCTCAAGTAGCCTTCGCGTTAATGGTCCCCTTGGCTGTACGTTGTATTTTTGTGCCAACTCTTTAAGTGCTCTGCGCCACTGTGGGTACTTCTCTGCTAGTTTTAGTACTTCGTGGGTGGTGAAGTATACTCGGACGTACTTTTTGTGGCTTAGTGTTGTTCTTATTTGTGTGATGCCGTGTTGTCGTAGGATTTCTACACATTCCCTTGCCTCCCTTTCATTTTTGAATTCAATTGACACACGCACTTTTCCGAACCAGGATAGTAGGAAGGTGTAGCCGGCGAGTTCTGCGTGGACTGGATTCTGCTTTGGATAGAGGTTTTTGAGTGTTGCCCATTTGTCGGATTCTAGCAGGTCTAGGAGGGTTCCGTAGCGGGTTCTGTAGGCATCTTTAACTATGTCTGCTACGATGCTTTTGGACTTGTATTCGTCGCTGTTTCCAACCTTGTATTTTAGGTCATGCTTGTGCCTTTTGCCGTCGCCGAGGTACCACGCCAGCATGCCGAGCGGGTGCTGGCTCGCTACTTGCTGTGCAAGTTTTTTGCCTTCGCGTGCAGGCCACTGTTGTTCCCAGCTCTTTGTTGCTATGCCCCAGCTAATGGTTGGCTTAGTCATGTTAAGGTTTAGGCTTTCCAAATAGATCTGTTGAAGGCCGTGTCGTACAGCAACCCATGCAAAGATTTGCCACGGCTGTGTCGTAAACATTCGGGGTTTGTTCTGCTTATAACTTTCATCGCTTGCCCTCCATCCTGCCTGTAGGTAGTAGAGGGCTTCGCTGTTCAGTCCAAGTATGTCTGGGAACTCTGCTTCGGCGCTTACCTTGCATATTGGTAGGCTGAACAGCCATCTTTTATCTCCTACCATATGTGCCCTCACATGCCACTCTTCACCTTCTGGAGTGATGTGTAGCGTCTTCTCGGCGCGTGAAGCCAGTTCGACTTTGACGTTGTTGCTTTCCAGTGCTTTCTGTAATTTCTGTAGCTTTGCCTCTGCTTGTGGGTAGGCTCTGTCTAGTAGGCTGGCTAGTGTTTTTGTGAAGTCTCGTAGCATGTCTGCCTTGTCTGCTGGGAGGTCAAATGCGTCGATTATGGCTTCTGACGTCCTGTAGAAGTACTTTTTCTGTCCGTCTATTAGGTTGCCTAGTTCCCTGTATGCTAGCTGTGCCCTGCTGTACAGTTTTTGTAGGAGGTCTTGGCCCGTCCGCCGGCCCTCGGGGCTTATAGCCGTACCCATAGCCGCTCACCCCGGATCCATGGCTCCGGGGGCGCCCTGTGAGGGCGCGAAGGAATGGGCGCGCGCAATAATTACCACTGCAAGCATTACACCTGCAGAGCCCCTGCGACACACAATCTGCAATTCGCGCTCTTCGCTTTTAAATTTTTAGCGCGCGTCATAGTTGATGAGGCCAAGTCGTCGACGGACATTAAGCACTCATCTCGACACGGAAAGCAAACATAATTAAATCTTTATATTCAGAGAAAAAATTCTGCAGGAAAAATTACTTGTTCTTCTCAAGCCATTCCGAGATTTTTTGTGCTGCCAGTCTTCCGCTACGCATTGCTAGACCGATATTAGAGGGTCCATGTGCAACGTCTCCAGCAGCAAAAAGACCCTTGAGCGTTGTCATGTAGTTCTCATCTATCTTTATTGTCCCGTTCGGATTGATTTCTGCGCCTATTTCCCTGAGTCCTGGAGGTGGTGTTGGCTGCAACCCCACGGCTACAACTAGGGAGTCCAACTCGAGGTCGAACTCCGAGCCCGGAATAACCTCGGTCTTCGCTGTCCTGCTCGTGGTCGGCTTAACCCTTGCAAGCTTAACCGCTTTAATTTCCTCCCCGCCGATTATCTCCTGAGGTACGGCGTTCTCGATGAACTCCACCCCCAGCTTCTCCAGGTGCTTGAGCATGTGCTTTGCTGGGGCAACGCTCATCGGCCTCCTGTAGATGAGTACGGGCTTTGCACCGTACTCGAGGGCGGCGAGCTCAGCCACGTCCACCGCCGTCAAGCCCGCTCCAACTACTCCCACCCTCCCCCTAAGCTCCGGGGGGCTTGCTTTAACGTAGCCGAGCTTGTAGGACATGAAGTGGAATATCCAGTCCAGGGCGTTGTAGACGTTACGCTTATCCTCTCCCGGAACCCCCAGAGACCTGCCCTTCCACGTGCCTGTGGCTATTAGTACTGCATCGTAGTCCTGGAGGAGCTCCTCGATCCTGAGGTTCCTCCCGGCCTCGACCTCCGTGTAGAAGCTTACGCCTAGCGCTGCGACGGACTTTATGCTCTCGCGGACAGCACTCTTAGGAATCCTAAACTCCGGGATTGCAAAGAGGAGCATGCCGCCCGGCTCAGGCAGCTTGTCGAAAACGCTAACCTTATGACCATCACACCTGAGCTGGGCTGCCGCTGCTATGCCAGCGGGACCAGCGCCGACAACTGCGACCCTCCTCCCCGTCTCCGGACCCGGCTGGCTACAGGCTGCAAGCCTTATCATTGCCATCAGCGCGCCGCACGCGCCATTCGTTACCCCACTGGGTGTGGTTATAAAGCTTTTCGTTGTGATGAGTTCTGGCAACCCTGCCTAGATTCCAAGCGCGCTACGAGAAGTATTCATCGATGTATTTTCTCCTCCTGTAAAGGATTACGGCTGCTATGTGTGTGCAAATGTTTTTTCTACGTGACCATCCGAACGGTGCATTGTAGCACGTGCACTCGTACTTGTCTCCAGCCCATGTGACGAGGTAAAATGGCTTCTTGTCGCCGAAATCTGGGATGCCTTTGACTAGCCACGAGTGCCGGGATTGTTCCTCAACTGTTCCTAAGAGGTATCGTGCCAGTGACCGTGCGAGCCAGCTCTCTCTGGGGAAGATGCCGTATAGCTGTCTGATGGTTTGGCTAAGCGAGTCCGTTTTAGGAGAGTTTATGGATTCTTTGACTAGTTTCTCAGCCTGCTTAAGGGCTTCCCGAACGTGGGGTGAACAAGGATTTGTTCTTTTCATTTTGCCCCCTTTTCCAGGTACTGGGTTAGTTTGCTTTGACACGTTTTTTCTTCTCTGGGGAATGCGGCTTTGCAGTCAACTAGGTATTTGCGGCAGAGATCCTGTATGCGGCTCTCAACAGTGTTTATCCAGCGTGGACTTATGGCTAGCATGTTTGGGTTCTTTTCTACCAGGTGTTTCATTGAGTCCCTTATTCCCGGCTTGGTGTGGAGGTAGTCGTAGTAGACCTTGGACCCTGTCTCTACCGCCAGCGTAATTATCTCTTCCAGGTTTTCCCGGGAATCGTTTAAGTCCCTGATTATTGGGCCGATGAATATCCATGTCGGTATCCCCGCCCTGCTCACTTCCCGCAGAGCCTTGATCCTCTCGGCTGGAGGGGGGGCGTTTGGCTCTATAAGTCGAGATACATCTGGGTCTAGTATTGTTATTGTAAAGCCTACGTCGACGTGGGAAACGTAGCTTTTCAGGATGTCTATGTCTCTCGTTACTAGCGGAGACTTTGTCTGTATGCTTACCTTGAAGTTGCCCCGTAGGAGGACTTGTATCCCCCTCCTCGTTAAACCCTCCCCTGCTTCGATGGGCTGATAAGGGTCTGTTAGTGTTGATACACCGACTACTCCTCTGGGTTTTCTCTTTACCTCTTCTCGGAGTACCTCCAGGATATTTTCCTTTATGTACACCACCGTGCCCCAGTTTCTCGATACCTCCTCATCTCGGACATACGCCCTAGCATAGCAGTATACACAGCCATGAAAGCAGCCCACATAGGGGTTATATGCATAGTCGAGGTCGTAGAGCCCTGACTTTGACAGGGCTGTCTTAACCCTTATCCTCTTATAGGTAACCATGCCCGGTTCAGGCGTCCTCCTCACCCTCCACGCGCATGCGTGGAGAAGTAGTTCAGAATGGACTCCTGCCTGAGGAGGTTCCTGAGGAGCCTAGACTTCTCTAGCCAGACTTGAAGTGGTAGCCTTGTAGCTTTCCCTAGCCTTTCGAGGACTTCCCCAAGCGAACTATACTTTTCGGGCTTTGTCCTGAAAAGCTGGCGAATGTTTTCCCTAACGAACCATACCCCTATGGGCGAAAAGAAGCCTTCATAAATTTCCCTAATGAGTATCGCAGTCCCCTGCCTCTTCTCCCTCAGCATGTACTCCGCAGCTGCGAGCCTCGCCGCGTAGTAGCATCCACCTAGACCGGCGTACGTCGTTCTACCCTTGTACCCCTCGTAGTCCCCCTCAACCTCGATACGGCTGGAAGGATTCCACATGGTATGCGGGAACCATGCTTCTATCCACTCGTAGCTCCACCCGCGGGGAACGATGATCCCGATAAAGTTATTGTCCTCGTGCTTCCACTGGAAAAACAGGAACTCGGTGAAAGGCTCAAAGTCTTTAATTTTCTCGATAAGCCTCTGCGAAATCGTCGAGTCTACAGCTGTGATGGACCACCTTGTGGGGACGAGTTTCCTCTGAGAAGCGTAGCCAAGGGCGCCTGTGGAAAGCATCCTCTGGATGTGGCTGACGGGTATCCCAGACTCGTACAGGTACATGACAGCGTCAGACGCTTTAACGTCAAGCGAATAGTACATTTTCTCCACGGGTCTCGTGAGCCTAGGCTCGCCGCTGACACGAATCTTTTGAGCTGGGCCCGCGGGACCTAGGGGCGGAGAGAATACGTCTAGGAGGACCCTAAAGCTGGGCTTCCTGGCGAGAGCCATCTCGATGTCCACCGGGTCCTTGGAGATGGATGCAAGCTTCAACTCCTCTGGAATATCTGCATGCCGGATATCTACTTTTGTCTCGCCACGGACTACTGCGAGCCTCATCCTCAATATTTCTGATAGAGGCTTTCCAAGCCACTTCTCCTGGTTTTCAAGGAGAGAGGCTTCTCCCCCGGTGACCAGGACTCCCAGGCTAAAGCTGACTTTCGGGTACCCGTGCCTGCCGACAAAGACTGTTGGAGGCGAGGGTCCGTGCAGCTCTGTTGCCTCTGGGAGCTCTATTTCCCTTAAGGCCTTCCAGTAGCTTAGGAGGGGGCAAAAGGGCTTTCCACATAGGTTTCTCGCCCCCCTGCATTTGAGGCAAAGAGCCGCGGCGTGGCTTGACATTTATTACCTTACATTTACTTCCTCTTAGGATTTTTAAGTAAATCTTGGTGTAGAGTGAAAGTGAAGAAATATTTTAGCCCTCAGGATGCCGTAAATGGGATGTTCAGGAGCAAGTTGTGGACGTCCGAGAAGGAGTGCCGGGTCTGCGGTAAGAGGTCCCCTCTAATATCCGAAGCCATAGGAGTGTGCGTTGAGTGCCTGAGAAGCAACCCGGAAGCGGTAGAGATCGCAATGAGAACGCATTACACGGAGAGGGCGAGATGGGGGTTACCTCGAGAGCCTCCTAGGGGTGCGAGGGGGGTTAGGTGCGGGTTGTGCGACTTGGACTGCGTTATTCCCGAGGATGGTGTAGGGTATTGCGGGCTCGTGAGGAACGTTAATGGCAGAATTGTTCACCTCTCTGGGCAACCGCATACAGCGATACTGGAGTACTACTATGACCCACACCCAACGAACTGTGTTGCGTACTGGTTTTGCCCAGGCGCCACTGGCAGAGGTTTCCCAAAGTACTCGTTGAGGAGGGATGGGGAGCGTGGGTACGTCAACCTAGCAGTGTTTTACGGGGCGTGTAACCACGACTGCCTCTTTTGCCAGAACTGGTTCTATAGAGAGCTCCTCGTGAGGAGGGAGCCTAGGGTGGGCATTGATGAGCTGCTGGGAGCGGCTTTGGACAGGAGGGTGACGTGCGTCTGCTTCTTTGGCGGGGACCCGGGACCCCAAGCTCTACACGCTGTCTACTTTTCCAAGAGGCTCCTCGAGGCGAGTAAGGGCAGGGTCATGAGGATCTGCTGGGAGTCTAACGGGCACTTCTCGACAGGGATCCTGCCAACGGTCGCTAAGCTGTCCCTTGAAACTGGGGGGATAGTAAAGTTCGACCTGAAGGCTTGGAGCCCTGGCGTCTACAAGGCGCTGACAGGCGTGGATGTGGGAAACCTTTACAGGAACGCGGAGTACGTGGCAAGGCTTTCAGGGTCTAGACCCGAAGTCCCCTTCTTCACTGCAAGCATCCTACTTGTCCCAGGCTACATCGATGAGACTGAGGTGAGGAGTATAGCGGGCTTCCTCGCAAAGCTATCCCCAGACATACCGCTAAGCCTACTGGCATTTTACCCGAAATACCTGATGGACGACCTGCCACCCACCAGCAAGAGGCATGCATACGAGGCCCTAAGAATAGCCAAAGAAGAGGGACTAGAAAAGGTATGGATAGGCAATTCATGGCTTTTGGGAAACCACTACTGAGGGAAAAAAAAATAGAGAGTTTAACTATCTTAAGGAAGATTTTCCCCTGGGAGTATCACGATATCTCCAAAGTTTTTGAAGTGACTATCAAATGTATAAATTTTTGTAATTCCTTCCTCCTTCATTTTGAGATAGGCAACAGCGTCATTAAGACTAACTAGATACCGTCGCGCAATGAGTATTGCCCTTTTATAATCTTCAAAGGTGACGGCCAAAACGTCAATATTCTCCCTTGAAAAAAGCGTAGAGACTAGACCTAAAGCTGCGGTTAAGCTGACTCTACTCTCAATGATATTTGCTATCTCACATATATGAACTGTACTTGTTGCAACAGGTAAACCTTCCTCCACTTCTTTTATTATAGCCTTAGCTATCTCTTTCATTTTTGCCTCCTCTTTTGTCAAACTCCTCCTAGGAGTCAAGTACGCATGAAGAAACACTGAGGAATCCAGAAAAGCAATACTACTCATAGAGAGCCTTCCTTAGCTTATGAGTATCCGTAAAATCATCTACATCTACTTCTATTGAATCAAAGAGATCCGTCAGTTTGATAGTCTCTAAAGGTTGAAGCTTAATCTCGTTTTCAGTAGCCTCTATGACGAATACTCTAGACTTGATCTTTTTCCTTATTTTTGATGGAATTACTATGCGTCCTTGCTTATCCATTTTTACAATCTCCATGGCTTTACATCTATACCATTTTTAATTATATGCCATATTTTAATCTTATGCCACAATTTTGTTCATGGCATACTGTCTTAGCGCGCTATTATTACTTGAAAATGTTTTCTTTCACATAAAGTCACCCTAGCATCATTTGAGCCGCTCTTTAGATATTCAGCAGACATTCTTGTCTCTAGAATCAACGCCCTCCTCAAGTTTAAGTTCTTCCTTCTTAGTCTCCCTTACTATCTCCTCTGCACGGGTTCCAAGTTTGACTCTAAGCGGCTTCAGTGGCTTAAGAATGATTTTGCCACCTGCTAGCTCGAGTAAGAGTGTGTCTCCTTCTTTAATACCTAGAGCCTTTCTTACATCCTTGGGCAAAACAATTTTTCCCCTTTTACCCATTCTAATAACCATTTCACTCAAGAAAATCCAACCCCTAAATCCCGTACGAGCGTTATAAAGCTTTTCGGCCATAAAGACCATTAGAGAGCCATATCCCTACCTGCTTCATAGCACTCCCTCGGTTTTGTCTTCTATATCCTCTCATAGACCTCAACTATCCTGCCTTGCGTTGATAAGAAGAGGGAACCCTGACGTTTACAAGCGAGGAGACCACCGTCTCGTAGGCCCTTACAAGTAGCTTTTCATAGGCGTCGTAGTCTGGGAGAATAGTCCCAGTGCCCGGCACCCTTACGCGGAGGTGGAGGCTCGACTTTGGATGTTTTGCTAACATAAAACATACCTTTGACCCCTTCCCAGACACACCTGCCTGCTGGGCGGCAACAACGTGCATAGCCTTGACCCTGTACTTTTCCCTCCTAAGAGTCTTCTCTATCAAGAGCTCCTCCACCGGGACCAACCCGCTACGCAGCCTCTCGACCTCCCTCCTCAGAAGCTCCTCCGCCGCCGATAAGGCCCCGTCTACGCCGGACTTCTCGAGCACGCCGAGGACTGTCTCCACGAGCCTTGCCTGGAAGCCCCTGACAAGTGGCGGGTAGTCGCTCCTAGCTGCCTCGACGCCCTTAAACACGTATTCGCCCTCAACCGTGACGCCGAAGTACCTCTTTACGGGCGACGCACGCGTGGTCTTCGCCTCTGGGAAAGCTATAAACCTAAACAGCTTGTCGACCTTTATCGGCAACCCGTACCTCTCGGCTATCTCCCCGGCAAGCCCCTCGTAGTCGCTCCGCGAGGCGCCGTCCCTGTAGACAAAGACGCTGTCCGTGTCGCCATAGATGACTGTGTAGCCCTTCTCCCTCAGGAGCCCGTAAACGCCTAGCATGACCCTCCTGGCGAGCCTGTTTATCCACTCGAACGTCAAGGGGTTTCCAAGCCTGTTATAGTTGTTCCCGCTGTACCCATAGCTAGAAACCAGTATCATCTTGAGCTCTTTCTGTCTCTGGTCTGCAAACTTCTTCGCGTCTCCAGAGAGCTCCCGGGCCATATGCTTAAACCTGAGCCTCCTCTCCAGCAACGGCTCAACAACGTCCACGAGTATCCCCCTGGGCTCCCGGGCGACCCCGCCGAGCGAGACGGTCTCATAGCTGATATTGTACCTAACAATCAGGTTGGGAAACATGGACTCAAAGTCGAGCTCCGCAACGTTCCCGTATATCCCCGTGACCGGCTGGTATATGAGACCTCCCCTGTCGCCCCTGTGGAGCTCAAGCATTGTCCTCACGTGGACGTTCCTATGCCTAGCCCTGGGCACAGCGTAGCCCCTCCTAAGCAACAGGTAGACCTGCCTAGCGTCAATCAGCCTGCCATAGCTGGTCATACCTGCCAGGGTCGGAGACAGGCCTGTGGCCCTACACCTCTCCTCGAGGCCAGCGAGCCCTATGCCGTCCAGCAGGCCCCTCTCGACGAATATCCTCCCCTCGAGGACTCCCTCCCCCCTCCCAAGCCTAAACCAGCCGTGGCGCCTCCTAATCCCAATAGCTAGCTTGCAAAGCTCCTTTACAGGCATGTTCACAGCCACAACGTCGGGGTCAAGCTCTCTGAGCACCGCATCGAGGCCCTCGAGAACCCTGGACTCGGACCCCTCGAAGACCCTTTCGCCCCCGCTGCCCCTAATGACAGCCTTCGAGAGAAAGCCCCCGCGCACGTGCAGGTCGAGGCCCATCGTTACGGGTGGGAGCGGCTCGACCCTGTCCTCGCACTCCATGAAGAGCCAGCCGCTACGCCTATACGGCCTAAGAGCCACTATTCCTAGGCCGGCGAATAGCTTCTGGACAACGTTCACGTCTGAGTCGTAGCTGGTAAAGCCGGCGCCCTCTACAACCCTTAGAGCCTTTAGCAGGAGCCTGCGGGACCCGTGGGAAACCCTGAGAAGTATTGCAGTCTTCCCGCCTATAAGCCTCCTCTCGACCTCCCCGACGCTGAAGCCCTGGTCCCACAGGGAGGCGAGAAAGCCCAGAGCGCTCCCTTCGACCAGGAAGTAGTCCTCAAAGCCCCTGCGGAGGACCTCTACGCCGCTGTCAAGCCCCCTGAGCCATAGCCTGGCCTCTCCACGCGAGACAAAGGCATCAACCACCACTGATTCGCTCGACCTCATCCTCTAGGTCCCTCAGCCTGCGCTCAAGCTCCCTAAGCCTCCACTCCAGGTCCAGCACGGAGACGAGGAGGAGCGAGCCGAGGAGGTACGGGTTAGAATAGTTGGTCACGGCGCCCAGCTCCTCGCCCCAAGCCTTCTTGACGTAGACGTATGCCTCCCTCCTCTCCCTCCTCAAGAGCTCGACAAACTCGCCCTCAAGCTCGCTCAGCAGCTGTAGGTACTTCTCCCTGACGCTCGGGGTAGCCCTGCCCACTAGAACCACCCCTCCACGTCCCTCAGCCCCCAGCCCGTCCTCTCCGCGTAAATGACGACCGGCGTAGCCAGGGGGCCCTTCTCGACAGTTATCCTGGTATACTTCTTTCCAACGTCGTCGAGCCTAGCTATAATGCTGGAAACGTGCCTAGCATACACGGGGATCTCAGGCAAAGGCCTCCTAGAAAACCTAGACCTCCCCGCAAATAGCACGACCACCGCGTCCCTCTCCAGCAGCCTCTGGAGCCTCCCCAGGAACATCACGAGCCTGTCATAGCTTTTAAGGCTAAACAGCTCGGACAAATGGGTAACCGCTATGAGCCCCGCACCCCTCCTCAGGGCCTCCTCGATAACCACGTCGACAGAGCCCACCTGCCCAACGCCGTAAACATTGGCTACGTGTATCCTGGAGAGGCCCTCCTCGGGGTCCACGCCCCGCCACAGCAGGGCCTCCGACAACGCGTAAGCGTCTATAGACCTCCCATCATGGTAGTCCCTAATGCCTGCGACGAGCGGCGAAAAGCCCCCAGAGACAGCTGAGGCAAGCATGGTGTAGAGCATCTTCCCCCTAGAATCCTCGTCCCCATAGAACGTAGCCACAGACCCAGGCACAAGCCCGCCCACAAGCCTATCCAGTCCCGAGAGCCCCGTGCCCAGCCTGGGAAGCCCCAAGAGACCCCTCGCACTCATCAGCATGGACACCACAAGCAGTGCAGGGAGAAAAACCCTTATAAACACTGGAGACATTCCTGCACAGGAGGGATAACACCGAAAGTAAAACATTTAAACGTAAAGCCACGGCACGTAGCCTGGCTGAAATTTGTCGTGACCCGTGCATGTCCTTGGCCCATTCTTCTCTTCGAAAAAGGATGCGAGACATAATGGATTAGCGGTTGCTCTAAAGTTTACTTCTGAATAGATTCTTCTTAATACCTGTATTTTTCCAAGACCTGTGGTGAAGATTCGGAAAGTTTTCCTAGACGAATCGCGCATAGAAAAGCGTAGCGCGCGTGTTGTAAAAGGCTTAAATTAGAGGAGCCGTCTAACAATATAGGATGAGTGCTAAAATTAAGATTCAAAATCTGCCTGAAGAGCTGAGGAGGAAGGGCGTAGGGGAGAAGCTGGCTGAGATCTGTAGAAGGAACGACATAGTGTTCATGGCTATTTTCGGCTCCTTCGCCAGAGGGGAGCAGAGCAGGAAAAGCGATATAGATATAGCTATCGAGTTTGATCGAAATAGTGAAAAGAGCCTCTTGGATCTAGTTAGGACAGAAAACGTGCTGAGAAAGATATTTAGAAAAAAAGTTGACCTTGTGGTCTTAAGGAGCTTGAACCCCTACATTATAGAAGGCGTGAAAAAGGAGATGCGGGTCATTTACGAAAAGAGATAAAGCATACTTAAGACGCATTCTGGATGCGATCTCTAACATTGAGAGATTTGTCGAAGATTTGAGCAAAGAAGAATTCCCTGCGCGCGCTAATGCGCTACGCTATCCACCAGATATATCTTCTTAGGCGACGCCAAGGCCCCTCTCTCGGAATAAGTGAACCTTTTAGCAGGAGATAATAGATTTGCCTGCCTCATGTACTTCACGTAGCTCATAAACCATCTTCACATTAACATGACGCGCGCTAACAGTATAAAATTAAAAGATTATTAAAACAAAGCATAAAATTTTAAGAATGTACATTTATTGTTGATACGGAAGTTGTCCTAGTGTAGCTCACTGGAAAAGTGGATTCAGGCGGAATATAGGTTACTGTGATCTCTGCATAGATATCGTAGTTACCAGGGATTGACCAGAATAGGAACTTATCGGCTATTTCCTCACCTTTCAGGCTTATTACTAAGTCATTATGGCCTATTCTAGCATCTCTTCTAGCTATTTCTGCACTAAATAGGCCAAAGAACGTCTTTTTAAGGATCCTCACTTGAACCTGGCACGGAACCTGTGCACTTATATCAAAGCTTAGATATATTTTTGTACTTTCTGAGAATGATATAGAACTTGGGCTTATGCTAAATGAGAGGCGTCTTATATCGAATAGGGCTTTCTCACTCGAGATCCTGATAGTCCTACTCTGCGATACACCGATATACCCTGAACCAAAGACCACAAAGTAAAGTTTATACTCAGATGAATGAAATGCATCATAAATTTGGTCCGTGTAAAGACAGTCAAGAACTCCATTTTTAATGTTTACACATATAGAAGTAGCTTTATACGTAGAAGGACCTATACAAGCTATTGCATCAAAGTCGCCCTTTAGAGGTTCATTGGTTCTAGGGTCTATAACTTGAACTTTTGCTGAAATCGACTCACCCAACTTGTACTCCCCTCTTGGTTCTTCCACGTATTTTACTATGACCTCAGTAGGGAGAGCCAGCATAGTATAATGATCCGCTGTGAGGCTTTCGTAATCTTCCTTCGAAATATACTCAAAATACTCAATCGGAATCGGAACTAGACCTGATGGTATCATAAAGCCGAGTTTCTTTAATAAAGTTTTTACACTAATACTCATAATAAAATCTTTTACTACTTTGTTTATTGCTCCAAGAGGATGAGATTCAAAGATTAGACATAGATATCCCTCCCCAGCTCTATAAATTGAGATAATAGTGAGATCATATGGTTCCGCTGGAGTCACCACACCCCTTATCATTGATTTTGCAGCTGATACTGCGTTTTTTAACGCCCTTAGACCAACACCTATTAAATCTACCCTAAATATTTTCATTGCTGTGATATAGTCTATTGGTGGTAGTTCATCTGAATATATCCATCTAAATCTTTGCAGATGAATATGAATTATCTTCACTCCATCATAGGAGGGCAAAACCTCGACGTAGCTTGTATCTGGGTCATCTAAATAGAATCCCGTCACGCAAGATATTTGCCCATGCTCGCCCTCAAGAACAAGCATTGCAAAATATGTTCCGGGTTTAGAGTTCTCAGGAGCATTCCACTTTTTGATAATATGCCCTTCAGATCCTTCTAAATCCACGGGAAAGTTTATCACGTCTATAGTCTCTGAACTTGGGTCGATTATCAGTATCCTTCCGTTATAATGCCCAGGAAGACCTTTTGTAATATCTATTCTGAAGGTCACTTCGTAGGGCTTTTCGTATATGGTCTTGTCCGTCGATAATGAGGCAGTAAATTGAAAAGCTTTCACCTCAAGCATCTGAGTTACCCATTCGGACCATGTCCCCTTGTCGTCCTTTACCCTGAAGTATATCGTATACTTTCCTGGTGGAAGGGAGGTGGTGAAGGAGCATGAGCTGCTCAGGATTTTTCCATCAGCCCTCCAATCGCACTCAGCTATCTTCCCATCCGGGTCGTATCCGTGCCCGCTGAAGGATATTGTTTGGCCCTCATATGCTGGATTGGGGGATATTGAATCTATGTACGCAGTTGGAGGCTTGTTCTCAGCTTCAACTTTCACGCTTAGGGTTTTTGTTGTTGACAGGCCATCTGACTGATATGCTGTCACCTTTATCGTGTAAGTGCCAGCACTGCTGTACTTGTGTGTTGCCGGGAACCATGTGTCCTCGCTGCTCCCATCACCCCAATCCCAGTTTATTCTGGTGATGCTTGCACCACTATATCCCGGATTAGCAGCCCCGTTTACTGTGACAGTTAATCCGCTGACCTGGGGCTCAAACAGGGTTAGGGTTGGTGGCTTGCCTGCATAAACTGCATAGAATTTTGCCTCATCTACTGCTGTCTGACCTAATTTGTAGGCATATGCTTTTAACCTCCTTTCTCCTGCTGGCTCTCCAACCTTCCCATGAAACTCATACGTCCCTGCCTTTACGCTTCCCTCAAACACAACAACAGTAGTTCCATCAGGCTTCTCAACCCATACCTTTAGGAAGTCCACATCCGTGTTCACGGAGCAGTAGAATGTTATGTCATCCCCTATACTGTAAGTCCCCCCATCGTAATTCCCTACACCCTTTCCTCCCCTATCAGTCCAAACATCCACGCTAACTTGCTCTGGAGGCGGGGTAGCACCCTGAACAACTATCCTTATCGCCCTTCCTGGCTGATTATATTTTGTTGCACTGCCGGTGGAGATTATCGATTCCCAGTCGCTCTGACTCATGTCCCAGACATCATCCCCATCGTTAAACTGGGGAGGATGGTCATTTGATGCAACCTCAGCACAGCTATACATCCAGCCAGCAAATATCCCTATGTAATAGGTTCCGGGAGTTTCAGGGGCTGTAAGATATGCATGATAGCTCTGAATGCTCTCGCCGCTCGGAGCATCTGAAGTGATGCATTGAAATTCCCCTCTTGTCCAGCTGGCGGTTCCTATAACGGGAGTTATCCAAGGTCCTCCTCTGTTGTTAATCACCTTAACAGAAAAATAAACCGTTATATGACTCCCTGGGCTAACATAGATTGTCTGGGAGGGATCATTTATACTTACAGGGTAGGGAGAACATGCTACGATCCCCTTTGGACAAATATACACCTGCGCAAAATAGCCCTCCGGATATTCAACCCTGAGATAATACTGGGGTGAGGAAATGTAAACAGGAAGGATGAGGATCACAAAAATGAACAGCATTATCTTCCTGCTGGACATTTTTGGCCCCTTAGAGAGTAGTAAGTAGATGATAAAAACTTTCCTTTTATTGAAGTTAAAGCCATTCCTGGATACTGTTAAAACAAAAATCCATTTAGGAGAAAGATTTATCTTGTTTACTCCTAGAGAAGAAAGCTAATTTCTAGGAGAATAATAAGTGGCTGGAAAGCATCAAGAGATCCGGGAGTATACATAGCACCTAGTTGCTGTATACTACACTGCTTTTCTTTTTAACATTGTTTATGCATTACTTGAATGGTAGATAAGTTTCCAGAGAAAAATGGAAAGAATATAGACCGCGCGCGCTACAGCGGATGCTCGAGACACTCAGAGAGAGCTGTTAGAGAGAGCACCAAAATAACGATAAGGAAGGTGGATAGAAGGATAAGGAATAAAGAAGGAGGCATATATGAGGAAGAGGAGGATAGAAGTCACCAGGGAGGTCAACGAGCGCGCGAGCCGCGTGCTACTCTCCGCGAGAAACATACGCATCAATCACTACGCGTGCTATGATGTGAAGCTCACCAGCCATTGTAGAGCTACAGGGATGTTTTTCCTTAGGTTCTTAGTGAGCTGCATCGAAAAGGTACTCCTGGGCCTGTGTATAAAGTTTTTTGCATTGTGGAGTTTATGTTTATGATGCTTAATCCATTGGTGGTTGCATCTAATAGGGTTAGGCTTGCGTGGATGTTTAGGGAGAGGGGTGTCTATGTTAGGCTTCATGCTTACGAGTATTTGCTTGGTTTTGAGGGGAGGATTCTTGGGGTTTTGTTGCTTGAGCCTTCTCGTGGGGTTGCGTCTTTGTACTTGTCGGAGAGGAGTGAGGCGTCTGATAGGCTTGTGGGCATTGTTGATGAGGTTCTAGGAGGGTTTCCTCCTAGGCTTTCTCTTAGGGTTGTGTGGAGGGATTCTTCGTTGTAAAAGCTTCCCCTTGATAGAGAGGATTTTTCGCGGAAGCTCCTCCTTTAATGTTTAAGGATTTACGAATGGTCTCGTGACTGGTGAGGAGGTTATTGGGAGCTTAATGCCTAGGTCCACTGTTAATGTTCTTAGAATTGGAGCGCGCGAGCTGAGCCCCCTGGTCCCTCGAGCCTGCAGGGGAATTTTAGGTGGAAATCGCCAGTGCTTCAGGACCGTTGTGGACCATGTACAACTCATAGCCACACCTAGCAGAGTAAAAGTAAAACCCATAAAACCATAATCCTGCGATAAGGTGGGGTACGGATGGCACGCGCCGAGTATGACATTACATCATCAGCAATTCTACGGGCTTCAACCTCTTAGATATGGGATCCAATTGATATCCTAGAGATTCTAAAGTTGTAGCTCCGAGGACTGGAATGTCCTTCGGCTCCCCGAACACTACTGGAACTATGGCACGCCGCTCCCCATACTCCACAGCTGCCCCGCCAACATCACGTTCAACGACATCTCCACCATAGACCCTAAACTTCTGCCTAGCAATAGGCTTAAGTCCAAGCTTCTCGAGGGTGGAACGCGGTATCGAGGTAAATAGTGCCCCACTATCCACCAAAACCTCCACATCCTCCCATCTTGTTAGATCCATACTATAGACACGAATCTTTATGTAAGTAAATCCCATGCATATCTACTAACGTTAAATTGCCTCTTAAGGGTTATTAACCTTACCTCCTACTCCTGCGCGCCGCGCGCTGTGGGACTGGTTTCCAAGGTATGGGTCTCGTGTTGCTGATTTAGACTAAGCATTTGTGGGGGTCTTGAGAACATCCTCTTGGACTGGGCCGATTAGTACCAGTATTCTGCACACACGTATTAGTCATGTTAAAATTTTTAAGTGTTGAGGCGCGCTAGATGCTTGTGCAGGCGTTAAACTAATAACACTGCTTGGGTGCTCAGTTCATATGCGTGCCGGAATCCTAGTGGTGCTAGTGGCGTTGCTCCCCCTAGTTGCCATTTCTAGCTGTGCTCAGCCGACCCTTAAGATAGTTGCCTTTGATGGCTCTGAGCTTAGTGGTGCAAGGATCCGTGTTACGACACTTGACGGCAGAGTGTTCAACTTTACGCTTGACCCGAGGAGCCCCTTCATTGTGAGAGACGTTGTGAGGGGCGTGCTCATGGTAGAGGTTGTTTCCTGGAAGAACGTACCCGTGGGGTACAGGCAAAACGTCACTGTCTACAGTGACAGAGTGCTAACTGTCCCCAGTATTGGAAAGTTGACATTAAGGGTTACTGGGTCAAGGGGGCAACCCCTCAGTGGCGCCTCTGTAAGGATATCTTACGGAGCTGAAACAGTGGAGGAGGGGGCTACAGGTGCCTCTGGGATTTATTCTACTCTCTTGCCTCAGGCTACTTACCAGGTTACGGTTGAGTATGGTGGGAGAGGTGTCTCTAGGACCATTCTTGTTCAGCCTTCCCGCGAAAACGTGGTTGAGGTTTCGCTTGACGTGTTTGTGAGCTTTGCTGGGGTAGATTTGTCCCTCTCTGAGTTCCTCGGCTTGGCTGTCCTCGCGATTCTCCTAGTCCTCGGCATAGTTATTCTGCTGATTGAGTACACGAATTGGAGGGCGCGGAGAGCGAGGGTTGTCTTGGCAAAGCCGACCTAGACTATGGGAAAGTGCCTCAGGGTCTAGGCTGTATGCTTAATGCACACAAGCAGCGTCTAACCCCTGATGGTTTAGCGGATGCAGGTGAGCATGCTTCTAGGCTTAATACCAGGCTCAGGTACCGCGTGTACTACGTTGAGAAGTGTAGTTCTACGCAGGACCTGGCCAGAGAACTGGCTGAGGGGGGAGCTGCCGAGGGCACAGTTGTGGTTGCCGAGGAGCAGGAAAGGGGCAGGGGGAGGCTTGGTAGGAGCTGGTTCTCGGGTAAGGGTGGGCTATGGTTCACTGTTATTCTTAGACCTGGCCTGCGTCTTGTAAACTTGCTTAGCCTCGCTGTGGGGGTTTCTGTGGCACGTGTATTGAGGGGTATTGGTTTGCCGGCTTGCTTGAAGTGGCCTAACGATGTGATAGTTGAAGGTAAGAAGGTTGGAGGTATCCTTGTAGAGGCTTTTTCCGGGTCTGGCGAAGAGATTACTGCGCTTGTGGGCATAGGGTTAAACGTTAATAATGACCTTCCCGAGGAGCTTGCCGAGACTTCTGCCTCACTAAAGGGTATTCTTGGAAGAAAATTGCCAAGGCTACCTCTCTTGATGCATTTGTTGAAGGAGGTAGACGGCGTGTATACATTGCTTGTGGAGGGTCGGGGGAAACAGGTTATCGACGAGTGGAAAAGTTTCTCTGATACTCTTGGGAAGGCCGTTAAAGTAGTTACCCAGGAGGGTGTGTTCACTGGTGTAGCGGTGGACGTGGGACCCCTTGGAGAGCTGTACCTCAAGACTGGGAGCGGCGAAGTCAAAGCCTTCTACTCCGGGGACGTGATTCACCTACGCTGAGGGGAGGAAATTCGAAAGGCGGGCTTGACTATCACCTTTCTTCTCTACCACAAGATGAAGCTTAAAAATCCTAGGAGTAAAGTATCTTGGATGATGAGCCTTTGGCGGACTCAGGAAGTTGATGAAGAAAAGGGTTTCACCTGATGCGTTGAAGCCTGTTGTTCCCAGGAGTTCCCTTAAAGAGCGCGCGCGGAGTCTGGGCCGGGCGCCCCGAAGGGGGAGGTGAGAGCATGCCTAAGAAGAGGGTCAACCATACCGGCAGTGGCCCCGGGGCTCGGGGTGGGGCTCTGGGGTTGAGGCTTGGCGCAGGGAGAGCAGAGAGGGGCAGGAGGGCAAGGATGGTAAAGAAGGTGGATGGGAGAGATGTCATTGTCGAGCCTCTAAACGCCTGGGCCCGGCTCCTTGTGGGGCAGTGTGGTGAACCTCGTGGTAGCGGGGTGAGTGGGGCTCGGGCTGTGCGTGTGTGGCGTTGTGATGTTGTTAGGCTTCTTCCCAGCATAGAGCAGGAGGAGCTGCTTCGGCGCGTCGGAGACCAGTGCGCTAGGCTCGTAAACATGGAGAACTTCAGGCGTAGGCAGCTGTTCTTCAGCGCGGGGAGGATCGACTACAGCTGGAGGAGCGCTTGGAAACGGCGCAAGACAGATTACGCTGACATCTACAAGTTGCTGGGTAGCATTAACTTCCACGAGGCTTGCCGATGCATTAGAGAGCAGTGGAGGAGCTTCCTCGAGCTCCTAAAAGCGGAGAGGAAGGGCAGGCTGCCGCCATGGATGCATCCGAGGCCTCCTGGCTACAGGAAGCGTGAAGGGCAGCGCACACCAATAATAATAGTTCGCTTCGACAACTATCGCATCGACCTGGAGGGGAGGATGCTGCACCTGGGCTACTGGAACGCGAGCATACCCTTCAGGGGGAAGCCCAGGTGGCTTACCAAGCCTGGGGCGAGGCAGGGTCGTTTGACTATAACCTACGATCCCATCAAGAAACGCTGGTACGCACATATCAGCGTGGAGGTGGTGCTTGAGAGGAGAGGCACGGGATGCGGCCTCATGGGAATCGATTTGGGAAGGGAGGTGCTGGTCGCCGCCGTCACGAGCGATGGCACTGCGCTGTTGTACAAGGGCAGGGTGCTGAAGAGCGACTACTTCTACTTCGAGAAGAGAATAGCGGCAATCGACAGGGCGCTGTCAGACCCGGGGATGGAGGAGGCGAGGAGGTTCGCGCTGCAAGAGGAGCGCAGGCGCCTCTTCGACGAGAGGAAAAAGCGCCGCGACCAGGCTTTCGCGAACACCGCTTCGCATGTGGGGAACGAGGCGGTCAAGAGGGGCGTGGGCATCGTACTCATAGGATACCCTTGGGACATATCGCAGGAGAAGCCTGGGAAAGGCAACGTGAACATGTGGGGTCAGCGCAAGCTATTGCTGAGGCTCGCAACAACCTTCGAGAATGCAGGCATCCCAGCCTTCGCCGTCAGCGAGGACAGCACATCGAAAACCTGTGCCTACCACAAGGTGGAGGTTCAGAGAGATCCGAGGGGGCTCGTCCACTGCCCCCACGGGCACACGCTACACGCAGATGTCAACGGCAGCTTGAACATAGCGGCGCGCGGGCTAAAAGCGCTGGGAATCGGGGCGGAGCTACCGAGACAAGTCAAGGTGCTCAGCTTCCTAGCCACACCCTCTGGAGTAAAGCCCATAAACCCATAACCCTGCGAAAAGGCGGGGTAACAGATGGCGCGCGCGCTAATTGGGTTTCTAAGCGACTTTGGGATGGCAGACTACTATGTGGCGGCGGTCAAGGGCGTGATTTACAGCATGTGTCCGGAGGCTGAAGTGGTAGATATAACTCATGTGATCTCCTCCTGGGGTGTTGGGGAGGCATGTTACGTACTTTCATGCTGCTACAGAGACTTCCCACCTGGCACGGTTTTCCTGGCGGTTGTAGACCCGGGCGTTGGAACCTCCAGGAAGCCAATAGTAATCGAAAGTGGGGGCTACTTCTTCGTCGGCCCTGACAATGGTTTGCTAACATGCGTAGTGCCTAAGCCGTATAGAGCATGGGAAATAGTTAGGGTCCCAGGTGGCCCAAGGAAGACCTCCTACACGTTTCATGGCAGGGACATCTTCGCCCCGGTTGCGGCATTTCTTGCATGCCGCGGCAAAGTAGAAGAGATTGGCGAAGAGTACGCGGATCCAGTCGAAGGAGCATTGCCGGAGCCGCTCGTTGAAGATGACAAGTTCCTCGCCGAGGTACTTCACGTAGACAAGTTTGGGAATGTTGCGTTGAACATCAAGGAGGGCCTCCTGGCATCGCTCGGGGCGCCGAGCGAACTCGTACTAGACATGGGCGAGGGGGAGGTCAGGATACCCTTCAGGAGAACCTTTGGAGAGGTCCCCGCAGGAAACCTAGTCGCCTATATTGACAGCTGCGGTTACCTGGAAATCGCTGTGAACCAGGGCAGTGCCGCCAAAAAACTCAAGCTGAGACCAGGCATGCGAGTAGGAGTAAAGTTCATCACTGCGACTAACACGCACTAAAACGTTGAGTAGAGGCGCGCGCTGAGTAGAGGCATGCCATATATGTTGGCGCGTAAGCGCTATGGCGAGAGCCCTATTCCCTTTAGCTTGATCAACACGCCGTTAGCGGTTTCCAGTGTAGTGTAGTTGATTCCCAGTATTCGCCTGCATAGTTCAAGTGCTGTCTCGGTGTGCAGAGTCAACTCGGAAACGAGTATTGCTGACTCTCCCCGCGCTAGGGACATGTACACGACTAGGTTGTCTGCGGCGTGCGGATCAATCGGTGATCCCCTCCTTATGGTTTTCACCAGTTTTTCTGCTGCCTCCCTCCCGACCTCTTCCGCTGGCTTACCTTTTTCTCCGAGGGAGTCTGACCCGATTATGCCTTCGCCCATCCTCGTCCACAGGACTACTCCTGAGCCTCGGCCAATTGCCGGCTGGCTGCACACTACCTCTATCTCCCCGACCTTGAGACCTTCGGATTCTAGACGCTTTCTGGCGGATGCCTCCTGTCTCTCGGCGATGTGGCAGGGCAGGTTTCCAACGTATGATACTCCTTGAACCATGTCTGGGCTTGAGGGCTTTGCGATGATTACCGGCCGTAGTGGGTAGCTCGGCAGTGCTTCTACTTGGACTATCCCCCCACCCTCCGGGTAAAAGCCCTCCCGTAAAAGCTTTGTTGTTACTTGTGCGCCAAACCTCGAAATAAGCGTTAGGAGGACTTTCTCGAAGTACCTGTATGGCGGGCTCCACCTCACAGATGTTCCACCAGTTATCCTCAGCGACACCTTTCCAGGAGAGTAGAGGAGCACGGGTAGCGCGGCCTGTAGTACTAGCGTGATGCTTCCAGCAGTGCCTATGTCGACGTTGTATTGCCCAGGTCTCGGAGCCCTCAACCCGGGCTTGAAAAGTATCTCCGTAGAGCCAACTCTCAGACCTTCAACTTCTCCGGAGACGAGCTCTGAAATGAATTTTAGCGCTGTCAAGTGCTGCGGTCTGAGGCCTGGAGGATCCCTCTTAGCCCTGATATTGTAGACCCTCAGGGGCGTGCCCGTCAGCGCTGCTAGGGCTACACTGTACCTGAGTAGCTGACCGCCCCCCTCCCCGAAAGACCCATCAACCTCGATCATAGCACCACAAGTAAAGCTTCAGTATGATAAGCTTTTAGTGCTTTTCCCCCAGCACGTGGTAGGCGTAAAGCATTCTTTGGAGAACAGTAAGGTACGTGAGGACCACTAGGATCCAGTAGGAGATGTATGCAATGTAGCTGCAGGAAAGCAGAACTAAGAAGTAGATGATGAACTTCACTATCAGCCTCTCAGCCCTCTCGGCTACCCCTACACCAGCCATCTCTACGCCTAGCGACTCTCCACGAGCCCTAGCATAGCTAACCAGGAACTCGCCTATAACCAGCAGAAACACCTCATACGTGTTAACCAGCCCCACCATGTAGAGGGGTATAACGGTCAGCGCGTCCATAGCTCTATCGAGGGTAGAGTCGAGGAAAGCGCCGAAGCTCGTTATGCGACCCGTTCTCCTGGCTACGTACCCATCGACAACGTCCATAATGGACGCTAAGGTGAAGACAGCCAGGAAAGTAATGAGCGACCCAGTAGCGCTCAGAGAGACCAAGGCGGCAAAACCAAGTAGAAAACCTAGAGCTGTGATGTGGTTTGGCTTAAACCCTAGCTTAATAAACATGTTGCCCATCGGCTCAATGAGCTTCTCTAAGCTCTGCTTAATCCTAGTCAGCACAAGTCAGATTTTCGGAGAATGACAAAAAAATTACTATGCTTCACGCAAAGAAGCCTTTAAATCAAGGCAGCTCGCCAAGATAGCGTACGCGCTTGACTGAAAGAATTTTTGTAGCGCGCTATACGGGTTTTAGGCTACTTTCTCTGGGAGAGAAGTAGGATCGCTTTTGCGATATCTCCTCCTGTCTGCATTAGGGCTTTTCTTGCTTCTTCCGGGGTTGCGCCTGTGCGTAGGGCTACAAGCTCTACGTCTTCCTGCGGTATTTCTGGTGCTTGTTGCGGGGTTAATGGTATTTCTTCCTCCTGCCCGGAGATGTAGTAGATTCTTGCTCCCCCCTTCATCTCGATTACTTGAACTTCTGGAGACCTGATCACTATCGTTCTGCCTGGTGTCTTGAGCTGGACTTCTTGGACTCCTTCTAGGGGCTTGAGGGAGAAGCCCATGCGTTCGAGGAGTCTTCTCTGCTCCCTGTTCAGCCTGAGCATTTTGAGCCCCATTTCTGATTACAGCGGGCATTATTTAATCGTTGCTGACGCGTCGCGCGCTAATCGTTGCTGGCTGAGGGTTGGAGGGACCTTTTGACAGCCTCGATTAGTGCATTGTTGATGCTTCGTGTGTCTTGTATGTGTCCCTGGTATAGGTCGTTTACTCCTCCGCCCTTGCCTCTCAAGGTTTGGCTGAGGATTTGCCCGATTTTCCTGGCGTCTAGCCTGTCTAGGAGGTCGTTTGTTACTTTTAGGGCGAAGTTTCCTCGGGAGTTGTATGCTAGTACTATGCTTTTTGCCTGGTTTTTGGCTAGTGTTGTCGCCGCCTCTCTCGGGTTGTAGTCGTCCGAGTGGAAGGTGTAGATGTTGATGCCGCTTACTGTTGCGATTGGTGTGAGCTGTGGTTTCCCCTTGAGGAGCTCTTCCCTCAGCCTTTTGAGCTCTCTTTCCAGCTCTTCGACGCGTTTGACGAGCTGCTTCGCCTTCGCACCTACTTCTTCGTATCTTGCCTGGAGCGTTTCCTGAACTTCCCTAAGCTTCTCGGCAGCTTCTTGTACGTGCTGTATGGCTGGCTTGCCCGCTTTGAAGATTACTCTTACGACTCCGTCCTGTATTTTTTCGAAGCCTAGGATCTTTATTAGCCCGACCTCTCCTGTCCTGTCGCAGTGCGTCCCGCCGCACGCCTCCGCGTCCCACCCGGGTATTTCGACTATTCTGAGGGTTGTCTGTGGTACTGCCCCTCCCTGGTAAAGGGTGAAGCCGAATCTTTGCTCTGCCTGCGTCCTGTTCATGAGGTATTTCTTTACTGGTCTGTCCTCCATCACTACCTGGTTTGCCAGTAGCTCGATTCGCCTGGCTTCCTCTGGTGTGATTGGCTTGTGGTGGGTGAAATCGAACCGGGCGTATTCGGGTGTTTTCTGGGCTCCTGCTTGCCAAACGTGCTTGCCGAGGACGTGTCGCAGTGAGCCTAGAATGATGTGCGTGGCTGTGTGGTGGCGCATGAGGCTCATTCTGTGCTCGAGGTCGATTGTTCCCCTGACTCTTTCTCCTATTTCTGGCAGCGGCCCCTCGCATTCATGTAGGATCACGTTCCCCACCTTGTATGCTCCTTTGACTCTGCATTCCCCTTTAGTGTGGTAGATGGTTCCTGTGTCTGGTAGCTGTCCGCCTCCCTCCGGGTAGAATGCCGTTTGGTCGAGGACCAGGTATTTTCCGCTTATTATGTCGAGGACTTTCGCTTCGAAGGCTGCTAGCTTCTCGTCTTCGTAGTAGAGCATCCTCGTTGGGGTGAGCTTTGAGGCTAGGCTTGGGTCGATGGGTAGCTGTACTGCTTTCTTCTCCTCAGCCACGATCTTGCTTTTGAGCTCCGCGAGCTTGCTGTAGAAGCCTGTGATGTCCACTTCTAGGCCTTCAGCCTCAGCTCTTTCCTTGAGGAGTTCTGGCGGGATTCCGTGCGACTCGTAGAGCTCTAGCGCTTCCTCAGCTGGCACTACCTTCGAGCCTTGCTGCTTTAGTGCCTCGAGTATATCGCTTACCACTTTCTCACCTCTCCTTAGAGTCTCTGTAAACCTCTCTTCCTCGTAGTCGATTATGTCTCTGATCTCGTCTTCTACTTCCTCGTACTCCGGGAAGTCGTCTCTCCAGTACTTTATTTGCCAAGAGACGATTTCACTGAGTGGTAGCTCTACCTGCAGCGCCTTTAGAAGCCTTAGGCAGCGCCTTATGAGAAGCCTGGCCAGGTAGCCCGCGCCGCTGTTTGACGGAACGACTCCGTCGCCGATCATCCACGTAAGTGTCCTCGTGTGGTCAGCCAAGGCGTAGATTGCTTCGTGTGGCTGTAGGGTCCTAAGCAGGTCCTCGACCGGCATGCCGATCTCTGATGCTACTTGCCCCAGGGTTTTGCGGGCTTCCAGGGGTTTCTTGTAGTCTAGCCTTCCACTCTTGGTGGCAAGCGCGTGGAGAAGATCCTCGGGGGGCTTCGCCACCCCAGCTGTCTCCCTGAGTTTTTCTACGATCCCGGGGAAGACAGCTTCGTAGACGTTGTAGTTTCCCGTTAAGAGCCAGAAGATCCTCTCAAGCCCGTAGCCCGTGTCCACTATCCTGTTGGGCATAGGTATGAATTCTCTGTCGTTGAGCGTCTTGTAGTGCATGAAGACTAGGGTTGCAACCTCTAGACCTCTGATAATCACCTCGTAGTCTTCTCCTGCATTGCCCCCACCACTCCAGACATCGAATATGAAGATTACTTCCTCAGGCTTCACCCCTAAAACTTTCGTGAAGAACTCGAAGGCGTACGCGACTGTCTCGTCAGCCCAGTAGACGTGCTGGTCTCCAATATTGAATGCGTGGTGTGCCATCATCTCGAAGCCTGTCAAGTGGCGCCCAGTCCTCCCCACGTTGTCGAGGTCTGTGAGCCTGATGCTCGGCTGGGAGATCACCAAGGGGTTGGCTGGAGGGGGCACTAGACCCTCTGTGACCCACGGTTGAAAGTCGTATATCGAGGCGCCCACGAGGAAAACATCTTCCCTCCATCTCGCAACGACCGGGTACCTCCTTACATGTGCGTGGTTTTTGCTTGCGAAGAAGTTAACAAACCTGCTGCGCACCTCTGAAACCGTTCCAGGCTTTATGCCTACGCTTCCCCCTATGAAACCATATTCTTCGCATGGCTGATCACCACATACCTTCCTGTCTGGGTCAAGCGTCCAAAATAACCTCCCGCACAGGGGGCAAGTCTTCTTCAACCATCCATTTTCCCTGAAGAACGGTAAGTCGATGAATTCCTCTCTCATCATGGCTATCACTCAGAGAAAAGCAATGCGCAATATATTAGTTTCGAGCGCGCGAGTGCTTCGTCTTCCATGCGCGGATAAAGTAGGCGGGGGAACGCGGTTCCCTAGCGCGGGCTGATAGCTGCATGAAAATGTGAATGTGCTAAAGTTCGGGATAGATTGTTTTTAGTTTCTCGTAAAGCGCTTTTGCCTGCGCTTCTGCCCTGCCCAGCACCGTTGGGAGAACTTCTTTAGTCGGGTAGCCAGCTTGGGATGCGAGGGCTAGCGCCTCCGCATGTGCCCTGCTTATCAAGGCGGGTAGTGTCTGTGGAATGGGTAAAGCGGCATTGAATGCGAGGCTGCATGCCTGTGCGTGTGCGGATGCTAGCCTATCTACCCACAGCTTTACGTCTAGCTCAACATCTTTGGGGGCAACTATTTTCCCATCCAAGTAGATAGCCTTTATTTGTAGCTTGCTCTCGATCGGTTTCAGCCCAAGCCTCGTCAAGACCTCTGCTAACTCCGGCGAGATAACATCCCCTGGACGCGCCACCACTGTATCTTTAGCTATCCATATGCTGCCTTCCTGGACCCGCGTGGGTATGCCCAGCTTGTTGAAGTTGCTGATCATCGGTCCGGGGGGTATGCCGGTGTTCCCAGCTGGCAGGACGATTTCGCTTGTAGCAATGTCGCCTGCCCTAGCTTCACGCATTATTTTCTGCTTATCGAGGAAGAAGATTATCGAGAATGGGTTCTTGTTCGTGAATATCACCGCGTTCTGCCCCTTCAGGTACTGTTCAGCCTCCTTGGCGTTTTTCCCCGCTTTCTCTAGTGCGATCAAGAAGATCGTGTTTTTGACAACCTTCAGTAGCGAGCCGTCCCCCAGGAGAAGGCTTTTACTGGCTTTTATGACCGAAGCTGGCAGCCCGGTTATTGTGGCTACTAGGAAATACCTGTACTGCTCTAACGCTTTTACGTACCCCTCTAGTAGTCTCGACTTTCTAGCTCGAGCCGGGCTGCTCCTTACCCCTGCAGCTTTCTGCATGCTCACTTCCCACCACCCTCTCTAGCCACTTTGACGGGTTTGCCCATCGCCAGCTTGAAATAGATCCTGCCGATGCTTGATGGTGGGAACTTCCTCAGGATCTCCGAGAGCACGGCATGAGCATTTTCAACCAGGTGTTGTACAGGCTGGGTCTCCGTGCCTATTCTGCAGGCAATTTGGGGCTGATCCTTTATCCGGATTCTGACGGACTTCTTTGCACGTTCAACTAGGACGCTTATGGGCGCGTTGGGCGGTATTGGCTGCGGCATTTTGCCGCGTGGACCGAGGTACTTGCCGAGGATTCTACCCACGAGAGGCATTAAATCCGTTTGAGACAGGAAGAAGTCGTACTTCTCAGCCAGCTTTCGTAACGCCTTTTTATCATTACTTATCTTTAGCAGCTCATCCTTGTCGATCACTAAGTCCGCGCCTGCTTCTCTAGCCTTCAAGCCCAGGTCTCCACCAGCTATTACCGCCACCTTTGCCAACTTTGCCTGTGGTGGATGCGGCAGAACAACCGGCGTGTTTATTCTGTTCTCAGGCTTTTTGACATCCACATCTCTAAGAGTAACGATCATTTCTACGCTTTGCTCAAATCTCCTCCTCTTCGGCGATGAAGCTAATGCTTGCCTTACACCCTCCTCAATATTCCCTAGCTGGCTCAATACTTGCGTGCTCACTGTGCTTCAACCTCGTACTCCTTAATTACATCATCGTATAGGCCTCTTTCGATCTCCTCAATAATCACCTTTGGGGGCTTTCCGTCTATAGTTACGCCCATGCTCTGTGCAGTACCGATCACGGTCTTCACCGCAGCCTTTAGGCTCGAAGCTCCCATGTCCTTTTGCTTAATCTTAGCAATTTTAATGACCTGTTGTAGCGATAAGTTGCCAACGGTCTCTTTTGAGGGCTGATGTGCACCCTTCTCTATCTTAAGCTCCTTGACGATCAGCGCAGCAGTAGTGGGCGTCCCCACCTCAACTTCGAATGTTTTCTTATCTATGTCCACTGCGACTTTGACTGGGACGCGCATCCCAAGGTAGTCTTGCGTTAACTCGTTGATCCTCTTTACCACCTGCATCACGTTTAGGCCTAGCGGACCGAGCGCTGGCCCAATGGGAGGCCCAGCGGTAGCTTTCCCTCCCTCCACGAGGAAGCTAAATACTTTAACGTTCTGGGGCAAGGTGTCCACCTGTCTACGCCTACTTTAATGCCACGAACATGGATGATCTCGTAGCCTTCAAGCCCGGCTCTCCGTGCTCAACCTTCTTTGTTGTCTGCGCAAACTCGCCGAGATAGTGTCCTATGCGCTCCGGGGTTACCTCTACGGGGACAAACTCCTTACCGTTGTGTACATGTATCGTCAAACCCACCATCTCTGGTAGAATTACGAAGTCTCTTAGGTGTGTTCGAATGACCGGCTGCTTCCCGCCTTTACTCACGAGTTCGGCTGCTTTCCTAATCTTCTCTAGGAGCTTGAGGTGTTCCTCGCTTGTTCTATGCTTGAATACCCTGAGAAGAGTCCTCCGCTGCCGAGCCGGGAGCATCTCGGCTAGCTTTTCGATAGGCATTTGTCGGAGTTCCTCCAGCGTGTAGCCCCGATACGTGAACTTTAAGCCGCTTTCCAAATCTATCCCCGAAGCAAGGATTACGCAGCACTTATAAGTTTTTTGTGAAATAGTTTCCCTTTCCTCAGAGCTTCCAGCTTCCTCGCAGCGCGCATTCCGCCAATTTATTAATACAAATTCCCCAGAAGGATTGACTTGTCACAGTTATTGGGCTTCTAGGGGAATAGTGCTGTTGCTTGATTAGCTGACAAGAGAATTCAACTGGTTTTTCTATCGCATAAAGTTTATAGATTTTCGGTAATTTGCGTAATCATGCACTCGAAGACCACCGTGCCATGCTCCATTAGGTTTGACAAGAATACGGGTCAAATCTCGCTGGAGTTTCAGCAGAGCGTAGAGGGCGCCATGCATGTCGTCGTTGAGGGGGAACCGGGCAGTGTTCCCAGGAGGATAGTATTCCCGAGCTACAAGGAGCTACTCTCAAGAATAATCAGTGAAACTGTACTAAAGTGAAGCCACAAGAGGAGCAGGACTCTGTAAATTAAGCTTTTGTGAAGTAGCACAAAAGCTGCTGAAAATATTTGTCCTTTAGGGAAGAAGGCTGAACGGGAACATTCCTCAACTATCTGTGCGTAGCTGGACAGGTAGCGGAGAGCCGCGCGTATGCTAAAGAGTTAGCAATATTAAACTAGCGCAACGATGCCCAGAGTAAGGGAAAGCAGTCAAACAACTAGCCCAAGAGGAAAACTTACAGCCGAAGGGTCCCCTGATACAAAGGCTACTCAAACACGCGCCTTACATTTCCCCTAGCGCGCGGATGTGCCCTTCTTTCTCCCGGTTCTCCTGGGCGCTATGTGTCCTACTTTTCTGCCTGGAGGGGCGTTTCTGGGGGCAGGAGTGAGACCTTTCTGGTGCTGTCCGCCCCCTGCCGGGTGGGCGTATGCAGACATGGCCTTCCCCCTGACTGTTGGGTATTTAAAGGACTTTGCCCTAGACCTATGCCAGTTTTTACCTGCTTTTAATAGTGGTTTCTCGATTCTTCCCCCACCAGCGATCATGCCGACCGTGGCTCTGGCTTCGCTGCTTACCTCTTTAACCTTCTTTGAGGGGAGCTGGATAAGCGTCTTGCCATTTGAATGCGCCAGTACTAGTGCGTAGGCCCCGCTGCTTCTGGCAATCTTCCCCCCGTCTCCCGGCTTTATTTCAACGTTTGAGACTATTGTTCCCTCGGGCACGTTCCCGATAGCTGTTATACTGCCGAGAAATACCGGTGCTTTAGCGCCATAGTAGATCTTTTGCCCAACAGCAAGACCCTCAGGCGGGATCATGAACATTTCAGTTCCGTCTTCGAGTTCTACAACGGCGAGTGGCGCTCCTCTTCCAGGCTCGTGGACAATGTCCTTGACTATGCCCGTGAGGACCTTCTCCTTAAAGACGTCGGGATTGTAAGGGGGATACCTTGCGGCGCCGATCCTCTTCCAACCCGGACTCTTGAAGACGCTTCCTCCGCGCCCCCTTCTTTGAACAAGCAGCCTTTTACCCATGCATGTCCACCTCAGACAAGCCCCATCTTGCTAGCGATATCCATTGCTGAGTACCCCTTTGAAAGCTTTACGTATGCCCTTTTCTGCCCAAGCGGGGTTATTAGTGTCCGTACCTTCTCCACTTTTACGTTGAACAAGTCCTCGACTGCTCTTTTAATCTCGTGCTTGGTTGCCCTCCGGTCAACGATGAACGTCAGGGTATTTGTTTTCTCCATTAGCTTTAGGGTCTTCTCGGTGAGGTAAGGCTTGATAATCATCCCTATGTTGTCTCGCGTGCTACTCACTTGGGTAGCACCTCGTCCTTCAATCTTTCCTCAAGAATCCTTATTGCCGCGGTGGTAAAGACCGTTAGCCTTCCCGGGTGACCGCCAGGTGCCAAGTGCATTACAGAGAGATCACTTGCCCTCACAACATCCACGCCGGGCACAGCTCTCGCAGCCTTCGCTATGCCTCGGTTCTCCCCTACAACAATAAGTATGCTTTTGGGCTTCTTGTACCTCCTGCCGCGCATTTTTCCCTTGCCAGCCCTCACACGGACGTTTCTGCAGGCTCTTTCAACGTCCCCCCATAGGCCGAGCTTGATTAATGCCTCCTTTAGTGCCCGTGTTGTGCTTACCTTCTCAAGCTCCTCCGTCACTACAACGGGTAGCTCCCTCTCTGGGACAACGTGCCCCCTCCCCTGCACTAGGTTCTTCACGGCCGTTGCCGCCAGTGCGGATAATAGTGCTTTTCGCTTCTCCTTCCTGTTCACCTCTTCTCGAATAACCTTCTCCGTTCTTGGAGGATGGGCTCTACGCCCTTTAACTGCTTGAACTACCCTTGCAGCCCTCAGCCCACCCTTTATCCTTGCAACTCTCGCTATCCCGTGTCCAACTCCTAGGCTCTCCGCCGTTGTCCTTAAACCTGCAAGTGGATCAGTGCCCTTGGGTTGTAGGCGCGAAGAGGACAACGCCAAGTATACTCTCCTTATCAAGTCCACCCGGAGGGGTGAGGAGAAAAAGCTTGGAAGCTTTATCTTGTCGACGGCCTCGCCTTCCAGGTTGTAAACAGGTACCTCCAGGACTTTGAGGGGCTGCTCCATTCAAGCCTCACCCCGCAATCTGCCAGGGAGACGTGCTTAGGTAAGTTATCTGGGGTACGGGAGTTACCTTGCCTGGTCTAATGGCGTGTCTAAGCTTCACGAGTCTCTTTGCTGGTCCCGGTATGCTCCCCTCGATGATGATGAACTGGCTTTTGATTAAGCCGTAGTGCTTCCATCCCCCCGGCGGGTTTATTTCCTTCATGCTCGACGCATCTCCTATCTTGAGGATCTTCTTGTTGTACTCTGTTCTTTGGTGAAAGCCCAGCTGTCCGGGGAATGGGGTGTAAAACATGATGGATGGTTTTTGGGGACCTACAGCCCCAATCCTGCTGTGCCCCTTTCTGTGCTTGTGCCAGCGGGGCATTTCCTCTACTCCAAACCTCTTCACCGAGCCGGCAAACCCCTTTCCTTTAGTTACGGCTATCACATCAACGTAGTCGCCCTCTTTAAAAACGTCCGAGACCGTTAGCTCTTTCCCAAGCTTCTCGAGGGCGATTTTTAGAGCTTTATCCGGCGACCCCCCAACAGCTATTTCGAATAGCTCTGGCTTCTTCTTACCTATCCCGGCTAGCCTCGGCTGTGTTGCAACAATTACTCTGACCTCTGAAACCTTATCCCTAACCTCCTCTAGTTTTTTCACCTGCTCTTCGTAGTACGAGGGATCCCTAGGCGTGGTAAACACCCTTTCAACGTCTTTGGGGACCTCCCTCGACCAGACCTCGCATAGAGTCCTTCTGCCTTGGGGAGTTTTCCCGTATACCCTCACTGCAAGAACCCTAAGCCCCGGAACTTCAATGACCGTCGCTGGATAGACGATTTCCTGCCCTTGGAAAGGACTAAATTTATGCGTCTCTATCCCTACCACGTGTAGCATGCCAACTTTGTAGCCTGCAAACCCCAGAAATCCCTCGCGATCCTTAGGCCACCTTTTTATCCTGGCCACTATGCTGCGCGCCCTCTTCCTCGGATAGTACGCGCGAGACCCGCGGCGTGGTCTGTGCCCCTTAGTCACTCATTACCACCTGCTACGACGCCAGAAAGCAAGGGTTGCACAGTGTTTATAAGTTTTTTGTAAATGTGGTTTCTGGAGAGACTAGTAGAGCCGCTGTGCATTTTTCCGCGATGCCAAGGGCAGGCCATGGATAGTCTTGGAGCTCTGATGCTTGCTAGAGAAGGTTTAGGATTGCCAGCGTGATGAGTACAGCTTCCTCTGTTCTGATAGTTTTTGCGCCCTGATGTGGCGCTGTGTTGACGATGAAGTCTAGGTACTCGTTTATGTCGAATCCTTCCTCTTCAGCTATCTCAGGTATCCCCTTGTTCCAGGTCCCAAAAACTACTAGCAGTCCATTTGCGGACTCGGTTTTTCTCCTGATCCCCTCCATCACCTTGTCCATAGCTGTTCCCTTACGGGACGTGCCGATGATCAAGTATCCGCTTGCCTTACATTTTTCCAGTGTTTCCCGTAGCGAAGCATGACAGCTAACCTTGTACCCCCAGTAGATGGGGATTTCGTCTCTTTCAATGTACTCCCAACTAGCTCCCTTCCTGGCTAGCGTCACCCTGTGGTGTACGCCTGGAGGTAGCTTTACCTGGACAGGTTCGCCTAGACCTATATCCACGGTTGCTAGTCCCTTCGAACGCTTGACCACGAACCCCTCCCGGTAGACGCTTTCCTCACCTTTGAGTGGGTGGCTGGGAGACCTGAGCGGTGGAGCGATGCCTAGGTACTTATACGTCTTGGATCTGGGAACGAGGTACTTTCTGAGGTACTGTGGAGCCTCAAGAGCTTCCAGCATGTTCTTCAACTTTGTGCATGGAACGCCTGACTCCTGGTAAACAATGATCTCCTCTACGCGGAAAATTACGGCTGCCCTTGCTAGAAGCGAGATGTGTAAAGTTCTAGCGGGCTCTTTTAAGTTAAGAAAATTTGATGAGGCAACTGCTATGGCTCTTTTAGGCTTTGGTTTTGGAGGCGGCCACATTACGAGTTCTCTTCAAAAGAATTTTTAAACATGCTACTTTGATTGTGCTTCCTTACCTTTCTTCTCACGCAGCTCCTTCTTTCTTTCAAGGAACAGAGACGTCCTCTGGCGTCCACCCACATTTACCACCGCGCACTACTAAACTGCCATCGTACCCCTCTATTTAAAGTTTTTTAATTTCTATATTGTCCCAGCGCTCCAGTAAAGAATACTAAAACAATTTATCCTTTCTGGGACTATTCTAGCGCAACCCAATAAGCCATTTTCCCTCTTCTTTCCTCTTTTACCTTCCCTTCTCGTAAAAGCAATCTCAGAATATAGAAGACTTGGCTGTGCGAAAGTCCGAGCTCTCTTACCAGCTCGACTGTGGGCATGGGGCCATGCTTCTTGAGAAAATCGTGGATTAGTTTTTTCCTTTCAATTATCTTGTCCGTAACTTTTCTCGGCATGGCTGTTCATTCAGTTTTAATTTACGACGTATTAAAATTTTATCCATTTTATTGAGTAAAATTGTAGATAGTCTAAAAGAATTTTCGTTAAAAAGAAAAAATTACTCGCCAATCAGTCTTGCAAGCGAGGGATACATTTCGAGAGCCCTCTCGCTCGCTAGTATCGAGTAGTACTGTATTACGATGCCTACGAGCAACAGGATGCCTGTTCCGCCACCCATAACTCTTAGAATGTCGCTTACAACAGCTACTAATCCTATTATGAGGCTGCTTAGGATCGTTAGCCCCCAGATGTAGCGGCGTAGCATTGATGCAATGACTTTTTCGCTTTTTCTGAATCCTGGTATTTGCAGCTGGGCGCGTACGAGCTGCTCGGCCTGAGTCTCGGGGTCCATTCCGCTAGTCAGTATCCATGCTATGCCGAAGATTGCTGCGAAGGTTATGTATAGCAGTGCATAGACCAGGGTATGTACAGGGTCGCGTGCTGCAGATGTAAGTGATCTGGGAGGTGAAATGTAGTATATGAATGATCCCGGTAGTGGTTGGGGGCCGTACTCTGTGTAGTTGTACTTTGCAATGAGGTTTAGCCACGGGTTCTGATTCCCCGGGTTTACCCTGGGCCATAGAACCTGCGTAAACATGGCTAGGTTTGCATACAAGGCACCTACCAGTATGACGGGCATTACCGACACGTAGAGGAACTTTAAGGGAATTCGAGTCTTTACACCTCCAAACCGGCTGCTTGATACCGGGATTGTTATTCTCATTGACTCCATGTATGTTAGTGCAAATAGCATTGCGAGCATTCCAATAAACCCCAGTAGATCGGGATATCCCGAGGGTCTAGAGATGGCGTACATCAGTAACGTGGAATTCTTATTAAAGATCCACTGGGAGACGCCAACCACTAGGGATGGAAAGAGCCCGTAGTAGAGACCGTCGCCTAGGGGGCCTATTGGGCTGAAGAGCTCCCAGAATATTTGTTGAGCCACACCCGCAGCGATGAATAGGGAAACTGCGCTTCCAATGCCCCAACCCTTTTCAAGCAGGTCGTTCATCAGGATAACAAACGTGCTTGCAACAAAGAGCTGCACGAACACTAGGATTTGTTGCTGCTGTGTCAGCGCCCCGTAGACACCGCCCACTATGTAGGCCAGCGCCTCTAGCGCGGCAAAGAGAAGAGCTGTGAGCTTCTGCAGACCAGCAAACATCCTTCGACCTCTAGGTGTAGTTAGATCCAGGTTTACCAGCCTGCTTCCAACGAGGAGCTCCCACACTATGCCCGAGGTTACTATTGGCCCTATACCTAGCTCGATCAGAGTTCCTCTCCTCGAAGCCATCACGACTCTTAGAAATTCAAGCGCTCCTAAACCCCCTTGTGCTTGCCTAGGTATGCCGTAGAGGGGAACCTGCCCCATGATGTAGTAAATTATCAGGACGAGCCCTGTCCAGAGTAGCCTCTCGCTGAGGCTGGGTTTTCTTGAGGGTCTAGCGATCTCCGGTAGGACTCTGAACAGGTTGTTTAGCGTCTCCTGGATGCCCAAGTTTACTCACCAGCGGCTACTTCTTTTAGAAGAAGAACATTGCCTCCCACCGCTTTAACTTTCTCTATTGCCTTTCTCGTAGCAAAGGGAACTTTAATTATCATTTTGTTTCTGACCTGCCCCGAGCCAGTTAATTTGTTCACGCCTACTCGTGTTAAATCTATGACGAATACATCCCCCTCCCTGCTAGCTACGCCCTTCTCATACAAGTCTTTTATCCGTGTATCAAGTTCACCCACATTGACCGTATTGAAGACGGTGACAAGTGAGGGGTGGCGAGTGAAACCGTGTCGACCGTACCAGTCGGGGGCATACTTAACAGTCCAGGACCATTTATGCTTGTGGTAGCCAACATGCCCCCTACCACCTCTACTCCCAGATTTCCTGTGCTGCCCAGTCCGTCCATAACCGTGAGTCCTGCTCCCCCGGTAGTACCTGCTCCTCTTGTCCCGCCTAACGACCAACGTTTGACACCTTCTCCGCTTATGGTCATTCCTGTTTAAAAAATTATCTGAAGCGCTCAGGTACCGCCCTGCTGTTAAGATTAGCGAGCGTCACGCGCCCGCGCGCTAGAAGGTGCGAAGGCAGATATGCACTAAAGCATTCTTTTCAGGAGCTTGTTTATCTCAGCTCCTCTATAGCCAAGCTCTCCCCCGGCGTATACGCTCTTTCTGATTGACCCCCTAAAGCCTCCACTGGGTGGTCTTAGCCTGAAGACTGGTTTAATGCCTGGCAATTGGTTTAAGGTTACTTTCCCCGTCATGAGTGCATCAGCTAGCTCTTCGAAGCTGTTAAATCCCATCTTTTTGAGCACCTCCTCTGTAATCTTCTTGTTGCCAACCATTCTGCCGCGCTTCTTTAGGAGCTCTACTAGGGTCTCTCTATCTATCTCCCCCCATGTAACAACCGAGGAGAGAGTGCGGGTAAGCATCCCCCTCATTGGTGGAGTGTCGGGGACGAGCACCGCGTGGTACGTTCTGCGCAGCCTCAGGAGTTCAAGTGCTTTTTCTTCGTCTGGCCTTCTGTCTGGGGAACCTCTTAACCTCAGAACAACGAGTAAGCCCATTTTTCCCTCACCATTCATGCGGCGGGTAGAATTCATACGTCTTTTTCAGCGCGTTGTAGACGGCCTTAGCCATGTTGTGTGTTGTCCGGGTTTCCCCGTAGGATCGTGTCCAAACATCGCTTATCCCTGCTAGCCTAAGCACGACCTTTGCAACATCACTTGCAACGATGCCTACACCTCTTGGGGCGGGTATCAACTCTACTCTAACGCTGCCGGACTTTCCCTCCACCCTGAAAGGAATGCTATGCGGCCGTCCACATAAACACTCCCAGCTACCGCAGCCCCTCCTCACGGGAATGATGTTGAGCTTTGCTCTCCGCGTTGCTTTCTCTATAGCCACGCTTATCTGCCTCGACTTACTCATGCCGATACCAACATATCCATCCTCGTTACCGACAACCACTGTGACTTGGTACTGGGATACCTCTCCGGAGTCCGTCTGTCTCTGGACAAATCCTACGCTTATGACCTCAGACTTTAAGCCCGGCAGCAGTGTATCTATTATCTCCACCTCTTTGATCGGGAGGTTTCTCGCGAATATTTCGTCGATGCTTTTTACTCTCCCCTCAACAACCATTTTTCCTAGGAGCGTTTTCGGCTGCCACTCCTGCGCCATACTTCTCACGCTCTTAACTGCTCACATATTAAAACCTTAATATTTTTGAGAGGCTTCCTCAATCTTCCTCTTCACCTCGTCGAAGTGGGCCGGTAAATCCTCTGGTTTTAACCCGTTCTCCAGGTATTGCGAGAAGAATGCTTTGTAGGCTTCAGGATTGTCTTCTAAGAGTTGCTTAGCGTAGGATGCTACATGCTCTCCCCGTATGCGTTCCTCGCTAGGCAGCATTTCCTCGCTAACGGGTATTTTTAGGCCCGCGTCAAGCGCCCCCTTAACTGCCGCAAATACGCGGGAACCTTTCACCGGCCTGTGGAGGCCTACGTCTAAAATCGCTTCATGTATATTTTTCTTAGTTGCCTTAAGCCCAGCCAGGTATCCTAGCAGGTAGAGGGCTGTAGTGTTTCTGCCGTAGCCCCTCCATCCGAGCCTTTTTAACTCGTTTGAATGGGCCGATACGAGGATAACGTCACCCCTAGGCTCGGCTTTTGCAAGCTGGACTATCGCGGTCCTAGATAGGATTCTAACCACGAACCTGGGCTTTTTAGACAGGATGAGTTTCCTGCGTTTGTAATAGTTTGTCTTGCCCTCCCTCCTCCTCTTTAACGGAACACGATAGCGCGGTCCTTTAGCCGTGCTGCTCCACCCCCAGCAGTTTGCGCTGGGTCATGTACAGCTTGAGGTGGGAAAGACTGCGGAACATTCCGCCCTTAACTAGCCTGTATAGTTGGCGGAATGTCTTGGCGTCTATTTGGCCCTTGTCCTTGAGGTATTTCAGGAATCGGCGCTGCACCCTAACTTTTGAAATCCAAACCTGTTTCTCGTTAATCCTTGGACCCCTCCTACTCCCGGGACCCCTTCCTCTACCCTTCCTCCTCTTCTCCTTCCTCACCCTCACTCTTCCTCTGGAAGGCGTGCTCGGGGGGAGAACCCTTATTACTCCACTCTTGACAAGTCTTCTTACATCGCTACGGCTGATGGCAGTAACCACCTCATCAAGCTTTGCTGGGTCTATCCATATACGGCTCTCGCCGACCTTCAGGACTTCGGCTGCTAGCCTCCTAGCTACGGACACGTCCACTTCATGGTCACCCGTTAAGTAATTTGACTCCTATCTCTTCAGCCTTTTTAATTATTTCTATCCTCCTGCGACGACCCACAGTGCGCGCTATTCTGACAGCCTGCCTCTTTGGATCTATTTTCTTGAGCTCCTCGACGTTGTGTACAATTACCTCTTCGAAGCCGGACGGGTGAAGCCCTCTAACGAGTCTTGGTCCCCTATAGCCGACCTTGACTAGTGGCGGAAATCCTTTTATTTGCTTTCTCACTTGGTTGTCTATGGACGTTCTTGGACTTCTCCAGGTATCCTCTAGCCTCTTCATCCGCCACGAGTTCATTCGCATGAATCTTGGTCTGTATTTAGAGATGCGTTGGCGCAGCCTCAGCATTCTCTGTTCCTCGGTTGCTAATGACGGTTTAATGACCTTCTTTTCCTCTTGAATGCTTTCTTCTCGAGTGCCAGCCGCAGCCTCGGCCTTTACTTGAGGAGCTTTCTCGATCTCTCCCTCACGCGATAACATAGGAAGTAGCCTCCTCCATCATCTCAGAGTGGCTGACCGGATCTTAAAAATTTTTGCCTTGTGCGCGCGTGAGCATGAAACCCCAGGAGCAGAGCCCGCTCAGCTTGCGCGCGTCTAGCTATGCTTGAAGGTAAGGAGTTTGAAGAAGAGGAAGAGGAAACTGTTGATCTTCCGATGAGCATAGCGCGCGCTGTTGAGGGGAAACCGTTTAATGTCGATTTCGTGATCTCTAATCCCCTCGATAAACCTCCAGCAAACGTCTCAGTTAAACTTAGACTGTTCGACGGCCGATATGTTGAGAGGGGCTTTGAAAGCGTTAAGGATGAGGTCTCGTTCCCGCTAAGCTTTAATGGGCTTAAGCCCGGAGAATATAAGGTTAAGGCCACCTTTGACTATATTGTAGGAAACGTTCCAAGGAGGGTTGAGAAAGAGTTGACGATTTACGTTAAAGGTTCTGAGGTTAAGCACGTTGAGAGGGGCTTCAAGCCTGAAGAGCTGTTCGGTGTTAGCCATGGGTATGGATGAGCTCAACGTGAAGCTGAGGTACGTCTTCGGCGACGTCGTCGTTAGGAAGGACGTTGTGCTGTATCAGGAGGTCGCTAGGCTTCCTAGGTTCATATCAGAGTATCTTATCTCAAGCCTAGGAAGGAGAAGCCTGATAGGGAGGACTTGGAGAAGATAAGTAGGGTTATTTCAGAGTGCTACCTAGAGCCTAGGGATAGGGATAAGGTCCTCCACGACCCGATGAAGACTGGCAAGTACAAGGTCATAGATGAGGTTAAGGTTTTCACGGACATTTCCTCTGAAACCCAGAGGGCCTTCCTATGGAACCTTGGGCTTGAGTGCTCGATAACGGACGAGCTCTTGGAAAAGTACGAGAACCTCCTGAGGCGGGGTCTTTGGGGTTTGGCTAAGCTCCAGTACGTGTCGAGCGGCGTTGAAGGCCATGTGACGGTCGTTGGCTTCACACCCCTTCCAGATAGCCAAGCTTGACATAAAGGCCTTCATGGATGGTAGGAAGGAGTTCACGACGGAGGATTGAGTTGACGTGCTGATAAGCACAGTAGGCTTCAACCCAGAGCGCGCGTGCTGCGCTTCAGTAGGGGGCTGACAGGGTTGTCCTGAAGGCTAGGGGGAGACACGTTGCCAGGGCTGTGGATGCCGCGGAGGCTGCGGGGAGGCTGTTCGGCAACGCGGTCAAGCTCGGGGTGTCAGGATCGCCGGCGAAGCCGTAAGCGGCGGAGGCAGCGGGAGGCTCGTCAGCGCGATCAAGATCACCCTGGTGAGGGCGGACGCAAGCACGCGGAGACTCAGGCAGAAGCCGGGGGGTTAACCATATAAAGGGATCCTAAATTATTATTCCTGGGTGCGCGGCAGAGCCCCTTCGGGGCGCGTGAAGCCGCGCGAGGAGCGGCTGCGCTACACGAGCGCACATCCACACCCAGCAGAGCGCAGCCGCGCTATTGATGAACTCCGGGGGCAAGCGCCCCAGCAAGCCCCCGGCGGGATGGGGGCATGGACGCCCTGTGCTACACTGAAGAATCTCAGCGCTACAGCGCGCTCATGGGCGTAGGATGGTTCGGGGTGGGTACGCGGAGAGCCGGGTAGCCTGCAGGCAGCCTGCCGCCCGCCATAAAAAAACATTTTCTCTCCCCAGCCTCTCTCCTCCCTCCCCAAACCACTCCCATCACAGGGGGAGCCCCCGGGGGAGGGGGTGGTTCGAGGCCCCGGGGCGAGGGCGTTGCCCGAGCTCCGCCGCCTAGGGGCTGCGCCCCGAAAGGCGGATCGGGCTCGATGAGGTGTCGTAGCAGCGCTGGGCGTTGCCCGGCGCGCTACGGCTGGGGGAGGCGCCGCCGGAGGAGAGGGGTCAGGGAGGGAGCGCCAGGCAGTGATGGTCAGGAGAAGAGCGGCAAGCTTGAACCGCCACCACGTACACATACACCAAGCCGCCCAGCGGGCATCGCCTGCCCCGCCCCCGGGCTCGGGGCTTGCCGCGATGCGCCCTCACAGGGCGCCCCCGGAGCCATCGAGGCTAGCGTTGGGGATCCGGGGTGATGGATATGGAAGTGGGCGAGCCTCGGGTCTTGGGGGCGGGCTGGCAGGCGATGCTTGCTGAGCTGAGGTGGCGAGTGGAGAAGGCCCGCAGCGTGCTGAGTGAGCTGTCCAGCGAGCAAAAGAGGTACTTCCGCGAGAGGGCTGAACTCCTCATACAGGAGATGGACCTGCCACCGGACAAGGCATCGATGCTGCTTGACTTCGCAGAGAAACTCGTAGACTGCCTCCACAGGGCATATCCACAAGCGGAGACGAAGCTACAGAGACTGCTAACAGCCCTAGAAAACAGCAGTGTCGAAGTGGAGCTGTCCCCACGCGGCACAAAGACGCTGCACATCAGGCCAGAAGGCGAGGAGTGGCACATAATCGCACAGCTACGCAGAAAAACCTGGCTATACAAACTGCCAATCCACAGGGTAAGCGCCGAAGCCGAATTCCCAGACATACTGAACCTGTCCAGCGAAGAACTATATTACCTGCAGGCTGGGTGGCGTGCAAGCGACGAGTGCGACGATAAGGGTAAACCTAGAATGGCCACTACCCAAGCATGGCAGGTCATAGCATGGGCGGCAGTGCGGCACGGCTCCTTATGGATCTACCTGAAGACCTTGAACCTAAACGAGGGAAGGCCAAGCATTGAGTGGCATATAAAGGCGAAGAGCTGGAGGCAGCAGTGGCCCACGCGTGAAGGCAAGAGGCTGGCGCAGCAAGCCGCGAAACAACACCCACTAGGCATGCTAGCGCGCTATCTTGGAGACGGCATGAGACACAAATACAGCCTCAGATACAGAGTCGGGAACAGCGAGGAGTACGTGCCAAAAGAACTAGCCCAACAAATGCTCAACGCCGCATACCAGACAGGCTACGGAAAACTGCTAAACAGCCTAGACAGTGAGAAATGGGCAGCACTAAAGAAGCTACAGCCAAGGTGGAACCCAGTCCATGCAGAAGTTGCTGGCTACACTTTCCTGCTCTCATGGAACGGGAAAAATGTGTTCGCTGTACACCGATTTAGCCTGCACGCGCACAAGGAAGCAGAAAAATGCATCCAAACTCTAAGAGAGCAGGAAGGAGTAGAGGCAAAGACCGCAACCAGCAAGTGCGGAAAATACATCCGAGCCTGGTTCAACGCACAAGAAATAATAAAGCTAGCAGAGCGCTACCCAGGATGGCGCAAAGCAGTCAAAGAACTGGCACGAAAACACAACATACAGCCAAGAGGGCCAATAATACGGAGGCTACTCGAGCTCGCGGAAAACCCACCCCAACGCGCGCTCGACGATAAGACTGGGAAGGTTGTTTCGATTGGAAAGTGGAAGGGTCACTTCAGCTATGTTAGCCCTGTGAGAGCGCACAGACCCGGTGAGGCTCGGGAATCGGTGGTTAAGGATGCCTTTAGGGAGATCATTGAGGGGAGAGACTACGCTATCCCAATAACCTTAAACGAGCAGCTTTCGGATTCGCCCTTTAGCATTGAACCAGTCCTTTGCGACTCGCTTAAAGACTACTCAGCAGTAACGATCATTAATCGTTTCCCAGCGATGGTTAGCGCACGCTACTCTCAGTAAACATACGCGATAAGCACCCCTCCTAACCCTTTCTGTTTTGCTTCGATGTGCGACATCACGCCCTGAGAGGTGGAAACGATGAGCAAACCAATTTCTCGCGAGGGAAGGTATTCTCTTTCCCATGCCTCGTACTCATCTCTCTTCACTGGGAAGCGCGGCTTGATAACTCCAACCTTGTTTATTCTGCCCAGGAGCTTCACAACTATTTTCCCTCCTTTACCATCATCTATCAGTTCGTAGTCCCCTATGTAGCCCGCTTTCTTCATTGTGCTGAGAACCGAGACTATGAGCTTAGAGGACGGGTAAATGATGCACTCACTCTTACCGCGCACCTCGTTGTTCATTATTGTAGCAAGCGCATTAGCGAGCGTGTCGAACATCACATTTACCACCTACGAGTACTTTACGAATCCAAGCTCCTCAGCTACTTCGCGGAAGCATCTCCTGCAAAGATTTAAGCCGTAGGCGCGTATTACCGCCTCATGTGTTCCGCATCTTACGCATGTCCTGCTACCCTTACCGTATTTTCTTTTCTTAGGCGGATGCAGCTTTGCCGTACCATCACCCCCGAGTTCGCGTAACCTTTACGCCTAAAACCTTCTCTAGAAATGCTATTGTTTCTTCCTTTGTTACCCGGTGACGCTTAGGGACTTTAGACTTCTTACGGCGCCTCCTAGCCACTCTGTAGCCCGGCCTCTCCATGGCAATGATTACGTCGAAGCCAAAGATCCCGACCTCCGGGTCGTACTTTACACCGGGCAGCAGCAGGTGCTCCTTGATGCCGAAGGCTACGTTTCCGTGCTCGTCTATGCTTCGCACAGGTATCTTGTAGTCCACTGCGGCCAGAGCCTTCCTTAGGAAGCTGATCGCCCTTTCACCCCTTAGGGTAACCATTACTCCTATATTTTCTCCCTTCTTAACACCGAACTCCCTTATCGTTCTCTTGGCTTTCCTGAGGGAGGGCTTCTGCCCCGTTAACTCCTCCAAGAGCTTGGCGGCTCGCATCAACCTCTCCCCGCTCTCCCCAACCCCCATATTAACCACGACTTTGCCTATGAAGACGCGCCTCATCGGATGGTCAGTTTCAAGAACCGGCTTTACCTTCACCATTTACACCTTCACCGTTACCAGCGGCTTATCAATCCCTACGGGGAAAACGTACTGGAGAATTGTCCTGGAAACTTCGCCCGATGATGATCTGAGTTCTACCAAGGCGCGGGAGCGCTTAAACACCTGCTGTATGGACTCTATTCTTCCCAGGAAACCGACGTTTCTGCCTTCAACAACAATTGCGAGATTGCCCTTGTCTAGCGGGATGTGCGACTGAATGGTTTGCCGAGGCACAGTTATGAGCAGTGAGTCGAAAGTCCTAAAGGTGAGAGCTTTTTGGTAAATTTCCGAGTCTTTCCTGACCAGTATGTTGCGTCCATCGTGTAGAGTGAATTGAAGACTCCCATTTTCTACAGTCATTTTTCTCCCTATTCGGCCGATTTTGTAGCCTGCCTCGCTGGCACTGATTTCAACAAGCCTGAGTTTCCTTGCGGGGTCCGGGACCACCCTGTAGTATTTGTCTTCAGGTGAGATGTATAGCACGTCCATTAGTCCCACCGGGAACTTGTAGTTGGTAACTACTCTTCCATCCACAAGTATCTTCCTGGAGGAAATTATTCTCCTAGCCTCCCTCATCGTCTTCGCATAGCCGAGGATGTCTCGGACGATGATGCCGAGCGGTATCGAGTTTTCCAAGCCATGGGGCCCTGGGGAGGGCTTCACCGTCCATACATGCTCTTTCCGCTTTATTGGCCAGAAGGGCGGAGCTACGCTTCTCCTCAGGTGCCTCAGTGACGCTTTAGCTCGTCTCACCACTAATTGCCACCTGCTTTCTCCTCTCTATTAGTTCTTTCCGCCGGGGATCAGAGAGGTCCAGCTCCACGGCTACAACTTTAGAGGGGTGAATTGGGTATGGAACTTCTGTTCCATCCGCTTTCCTCAGCATGGCCCCTTCCACGTGGATTCTCCCCCTCTTTACATCTACGGATGTGACTTTGCCCTCGTGGCCCTTGAATGAGCCTCTGACTATGAGAACCCTATCGCCTCTCCTCACGCGGATCCTCTTTACTCCGAGCTTTTGCGCCAGCTCCCTGGAGAGGGGGGCTATTATGCGCTTCGACCTGGCATGCAAAGAGGCATGGTAGACTTCACGCTTACGTATTTTCCTGGGCTGAAACGACCTCCTACCGCTACTCATACAGCGCTACACCAACGTGAGCTTTACGGAGGAAATAGCAGTATAAAAATTTTTGCAAAGGCTGGCGACGGAAGCTTACGCGCTTTCCTCTAAAACGACTTTCTTCTCTTTTCCACGTTTATCTCTCGGGCGCTGATTTCTAAGCTCGCTTAAAAGTTGCTTCTCAGGAAAAACGTTCTGCCACTCTACGTCTATTATAGGTATGATCGTGAAGCGGGTATCTGAAACCCATTTGTCGGTGATGTCCACTTCACCTGTGAAATTGTTGAAGAGCAGGAATTTTCCTTCAAGTCTTCTCTCGTTTTCATAGAAGTAGATTATGCTCGAGTCCGAGCTCAAAATGAAGGGGACAAAGTATATGTGCCTCGAATCCAGCGATAAATGGTGAACTACTGGTACCTGTACCACGTTTAAGACGTGGATCAAGTCCTCAAGCCTCTTCAGGCGCATCAGCCTGATGTCCATCTAGTGGTCACTACTTTTTCGTAATACATGGTCTGATTAAAATTTGAAACGCTTCATTTTAAGATGGTAAAGATTTCTAAAATTTAGTTTTGTCGCTTCCCGATTATTCTCCCAATATTTTTCTCGAAAGGAGGATATATTATGCCTTTCTCTGTGAGAATGCCTGTTATAAGCTGTGGTGGAGTGATGTCAAACGCGTAGTAGACCGCTCTAACGTTCACGGGGGCGATCCTCATGTTGCCGATGTACACCACCTCATCGGAGCTGCGGGTCTCGATCTCTATGTCCTCTGGCCCTCTAGCCTTTAAGTCGAACGTGCTTGAGGGGGCTGCTACGTAGAAGGGGATGTTGTGCACACGTGACACCAGAGCTAGGGGGTACGTGCCCAGCTTGTTTGCAACGTATCCTAGGCTTGTTATCCTGTCCGCGCCGACTATTGCGAGGTTTATCTTCTCCTTTAAGGCCAGGACACCTATACTGTTGTCGGTAGCAACTACAACGTCTATACCTGCCATGCTCAGTTCCCAAGCCGTCAACCTTGCCCCTTGGAGGTAGGGGCGCGTCTCAAGGGCTATTACCCGGAAATTCTTCCCCTTTTCCTTCGCGACATACAACGGCGCCGTAGCGGTCCCCCAGTAGCTTGTAGCCAAGGAGCCTGCGTTGCAGACCGTGATCACTGTGTCGCCGTCATCGATTAATTGTTCTCCAAGCTCACCGATTCTCCTGTTTGCTTCCTCGTCCTCCTTCTGGATTCTCAGTGCCTCAGCTACGATGATCTTTTTCGCTTCCTCAATGTTTGATGCTCTCCTCGCCGCAGACCTCACCCTCTCAACAGCCCAAGACAAGTTCACAGCTGTCGGCCTAGCTGTTCCGACAATCCTTGAAACGTTGTCGAGGTCCTCCAGGAACTTCTCAAAGCCGTCACCCTTATAACTGTTCGCGAAAAGTGCAAGTGCGAATGCTCCTGCAACTCCTATGGCTGGCGCCCCCCTAATTTCCATTTCCTTAATTGCCCTGACCACCCTCTCCCAGCTCTCCGTCTCTATGTACTCTAGCTCGTGAGGTAAAAGTTTCTGATTGATCAGCTTTACCCTGCCGTTAGCCCATTCTATTGTCCTTGGAAGCTTCAGCATAGTGCTTTAATTCGCAATCCTTCGAAATATTCTTTTCGCGTGCTCCTAGTGCTCTCAGCTCTCTTGGCGCACGCGTATGCCTAAAAGCTCTGGGTGGACGGATTCGATGAAGAAGTGGACTGATCTAGCTATCATTTGTGATATTCTTAGCGGCTCTGGAACCTTGCCCATCTTGGTTGTAGCATCCAGGACCTGCCTTGCCTCTTCAAGGGGGATGCCGACTACTCTCGCGTAGACGCATGACTGTGTACGCTTGATGTAGACAAGTTTACGGCGCCCGAGCGCTTTGTAGGCGTTTAACCTTTCCACGTCGCATGGAAAGTACTCTTTAATGTACCTCTCTAGCCCCTTGGATTCCTCGTAACTTAAACATATGACTGGGAGCCCCGTCTCCTTGCTTAACCTTTCAAGGTCAACGATGTTAAACCAGGAGATTACGCAGCCATTTAGCATTATGAGGTTGATGTCCTTCCTAGCAGTCGATTTGAAGAGATTTATGATGGAGTCCGTAGCGTCCATCCCGCCGACGGTTGCAAAGGTTAGGTAGACACCGTCAACGTAGCCGTCTCGCCGGTAGACAACGCCTACAAGGAGAGATTTCTTGGCCTGCTTCCTGAAACATTCCGATACGCCCAAAACCCTGAAAGCAGGCTTTGAGATGAGCATGGTGCGCTAGCTGATGCTGATATCCTTCGTAAAAAGCGTTAGCACCCTGCCTGTTTCCCGCTGTACAAGTACCATGTCCTCTATGCGGACCCCTCCGTAGCCGGGCAGGTAAACCCCGGGTTCAATTGTGACTACGTCTCCCGCTATTAGAGTAGATTCACTTTGGGGATTTAGGTATGGTTCCTCGTGTACGTCTAAACCGACTCCGTGTCCAAGCCCGTGATTAAAGTAGGCGGATAGCCCTTCACTCTTTAGGTGGCTGTAAGCAACCATGTGTATATCTTTCGCTTTTGCTCCTTCCTTAACTGCATCAATTGAGGCTTCCTGTGCCTTAAGTACCGCTGTGTAGATCCTTTTTTGCCTTTCGGAGACGTTGCCGTAGACAAAAGTCCTAGTCATGTCTGAGCAGTAGCCCTCGTACTTGGCTCCCAGGTCTATCTTGATGAGGTCTCCTTTCGTTAGCCTTCTCAATCCCGGCTTTGCGTGGGGGTGGGCTGAGTGCTCTCCAAAGGCAACTATTGGCAGGAAAGATGGTTGCGCACCTGCTGCAACTATTACTCGGAGTATCTCGGCAGCCACCTCGGACTCTGCGACACCCAGCTCAATTGCGTCTACAGCCCTCCTTAGTGCCTGTTCAGCTATCCTTGATGCATGCTCCATTAGTTTTACTTCCTCCTCGTCCTTTACGCGTCGGAGCATTGAGAAGTCCTTGGAGAGGTCCAGCAATTCTCTGTTAAGTTTTCCTTTAAGCTGCTCCTTGAGTTCAAGCGTTGCGCCAACTATCCCCACCTTTTCGCTACCACCTACTAGCTGTGCCATAGCTTCTATTAGGTCCCCCTTTATGACCCTCTCGTACTCACTCACCTCCTCCTGCTTTGTGTATGCCAGAGCCTCTCCAATCCTCATCTCCGAGACTGCGCGGAAGTACTCTAAGCGTGTTGTCAACGCCGAAAGTTCTCCATCCGGCGACAGGACTAAAGCTGATGGGGCGTCAGAACCAGTCACATAGAAAATGTTTGAGGGGGAGGAGATTATGAGCCTGGTGAGCCCGTTTTTCAAAATTATGTCTTCGATGATTCTCTCCAAGCGTTTTTTGTAGTTGATCACAAAAGTAAGTTTATTACGGGCTGATTAATAAGCTGTATGCGTAGCGCGCGAGCTGGAGAATCCAACGCATCCGGCGCTCAAGCGCGGAACTAAAGAGGAGTGATACGCGGCGACTGGCAAACCCCCATGAACCCCAGAGCGCTTCCCAGGCAACACGGGGGAGCGTAGCAAGGCTGCCTCAACGTGGTAGGAGTGAGTAGGTATGCCGCTAAAAGCGGTAAGGGGTTATGTAGAAGATGCGCTGAGGTTAGAAAAAGTTATACTTTTAGAGGAGTCTTACAGGTGGCATTCATATGAATAGGGTTGTGTTGAGAAATGTGCTCGCATCTATCAGCATTTATATTGCAACTTATCTTTTCCTGCTGGTGGTTGGGGAAGTTGGTAGTCCCTTTTCGCTTATACCCCCAGTGGCATCCCTGGGAAGCCCCTCTCTGGGAGTTGCTTTTGCTGCTTTGATGCCTGTACTTGTTTCCTACTTGAGTGGTAGGTACGCTTATGCCCTGATTTTTCTCCCCCTTTCACTCTTAATAATTTTTAAAAATGTTCAGAGCTGGCGTAGCGCTACTCTCGTGCTGCTGTCTTCACTCTTGACGGCTCTTGCCCCTGGGGTTCTCCCGATTGTGCTTGGAATCGCGCTGAGCCAGGCTTCCGAGGAGGATTATCGTGAAGCTCTTTCCTCGGGCGTGGTTTTCTCCCTGGCGCTATTCATACTTTCGGGGGTAAGGTTTGAGAACTCGTCCATCGTCTACTTCTTGCGGCTCCCCGGCGGAGTTTACAGCAGTGTTTCTCTTAATGCTCCTATAAGCGCTGCTAGTCTATTTTACCTTGAGCTATTCAAGGGAATGATGAGCAACCCGTTTCTGCTGGGAAGCTTCCTCAGTATAGTTTCAGGTTTCATTGTCACGTCTGTCTCCAGTAAATCCGGAAGAATGAGGAGTATTCTGCTTGGAGGCATTGTCATGTTCGCGCCTTCACTGGGATATTGCTTTAATTTCCAAGATTCACTCATTGGCTTGGGCCTCATGCTGTCCTCCGGCTTGATCGTGTCTTCTCTGGGCAAAGTCTCTTTCCCACGAATTAAGCTGCACCGTCGCAGAGGGAGAGAGGAGGGGGTTCCGCCAAAGATCGATTTAGACTTCGTCTTCCGGGATATTCGGGAGGCGATTAGTAGGGCGGGAGAGGTTGGCGTGTGCACGGGAATTGCCCATGCCGTAGTAGTGGGGTTCTGTGGGGAGGATGAGGAATACGTGGCTGGTGTACTGAGGGATGCCTTACGGGGGGGTGTGCAAATACATATGTTACACCGGGAAGGAAAAGAGGGGATTGTGTCTTTACCCACAGACAAGACTATTGTTGTGTACATACCCCCGCTCTCCTGGGAGGAATTTAGAGATACTCTAACGTTTCTGACAGGGTTTCCGGGCGAGGTCTTTGAGGGGCTGGATCTTAGGGATAAGATGAGAGTCCCGCGAATGTGTAGAGCCCAAATCGCTGCAGTAGCTGCGACAATGCTCGAGCTCATTGAGAGAGGATACTCTGCTAGGAGAGCGTTCGAGAGTGCCATTAGCTCCCAGGAGCCCAGGGTGGGCGAAGATTTTTTTCACCTGCTTGAGTACTTGGCTAGCCAGTTTAGGGTTTTAGGGTTCAGAGGGGGTGGGGAAGGTGTCGGGAACAGTAATGAGGTATGAGGATATCCCCTTCATGCACTGGGGTATAGTTTCTAGGCACAACTTTTCAGAGGGGAGAGTGAAATTTATCCCTAGGAAGAGGTGGGACCCCCTTTCTGCCGCTGAGATCCGTCTGGTGGACGATAAGACTGGGAAGGTTGTTTCGATTGGAAAGTGGAAGGGTCACTTCAGCTATGTTAGCCCTGTGAGAGCGCACAGACCCGGTGAGGCTCGGGAATCGGTGGTTAAGGATGCCTTTAGGGAGATCATTGAGGGGAGAGACTACGCTATCCCAATAACCTTAAACGAGCAGCTTTCGGATTCGCCCTTTAGCATTGAACCAGTCCTTTGCGACTCGCTTAAAGACTACTCAGCAGTAACGATCATTAATCGTTTCCCAGCGATGGTTCGCCACATTGACCCAGAAGTAAGGGAAAAAGTTGAAAAGCTTGTTGAAGATAAATACACGAGGATAGCCTACGGAATAAACCTGGTAACTTTCCCAACCAGCTACTACGAAACACTTAGCGACGTGCCTGTTGAAATCTTAGCGGCAATGCTTAGCTCAATGAAGAAAGCTATACAGGTTTCAATAGAGGAAAGCTTCAAGAGGGGATTCAAACTGATACCTGTCTACCCCTTCTTCAACATCGGTAAGCTTGCCGGTGGAAGTCAGCCTCGCCTCCACTCGCAGGTATACTTTGACCTGAACGAGGACGGTCATGGAGCATTTATGGAGTCGATTCTCCAGGCCTTTGAGGAGATGCGCAAGGATAATAATTGCCACTTGTGCACCTCGCATCACGACGGGAGGATGTTTCTTGAAAACGCCACATGGATTGCCTGGGCGACCTCGTCTCCTAGGCGTAACTTCCACGTCAGGCTTGCACCAAAGAGACATGTTTCGCGGTTTACTGATTTAACTGGCGGGGAGATAGTGGGGCTGGCGGAGGCTTTGAAGCTTATCTCGCTGGCGATGGATAAGATAGGCATAGCAAGAGATCGAAACGTTTTGTTCTACAGCTTACCTTTTGGTTACAATTCCTACTTTCACCTATTCGTAGATCTCATTCCTTTTGAAAGCATCGGGGGAATAGAGATGCTCGACTCTGTCCGCGTTGCAAGGATTAATCCTGAAGAGGCCGCTAACCTGCTGAGAGATGCTCTCTATGGTTAACGAATAGTGAAAAGAGACTTAAAAGCGCGCTCGAGGCACTGAGCTCTTTATGGGATCGCAAAAAATACGTGCGCGTAGCTGCATGAAAAGTAAAACTGAGCCTCTGTAGGGAAGAGGGGTTATGCTTTGGGAGCAGCTGGGCGCGAAGCTATGCAACAAAGTGCCTGTCTAGTGGAAAAAGCGCGAGTTTCCTCAAGCTGACCTAATTATGCCCTTGTTTAGTTGTAGCGGCGTTCCCGGTTTTGTCAGGGAGAATTTTTCGGCTGACGCGCGTGATCCCGTGATCCTCTCTGTGCATGCGGTTTACCCGGCCAGCCGTAAATTCCTCAAGTGCGCGCTATGTTACCCTCGGGGCATATCTCGGAACTAGCCGGGGAGGGGCAACAACAGTATGTGTAGCCAGCGCAAGCTGATGCCGCGATTGGCTACAACCCTGGAAAAATGCGGGAATCGCAGCTTTCGCCGTATGCGATGCCTTGGTCTCAGTTGATGTCCGTGGTATGCACATTTCTTCGAAGCATTGTCCTCCCTTCATGGCTAGGGGCCGGAAGCGCTGGGCATAGAGACAAAGCTACCAAGCACAGTACGCGTGAAAAAGCTTCATAGCCACACCAGCAGAGTAAAGCCCATAACCCCGCGAAAAGGCGGGGTACGGTGCGCGCTAGCGCGCTGTAGAAGTTATAAGATTAACGAGTCGCTTTAAGACGCTTAACGCGTTTGCCTTGTCTTTCGCTATGAGAGGGCATACAAGCTTGGGATTTACGTTGAGGAGCTGGGCAACCTGGGCAGGCGGGACTGCGCCTTCCACGTCCTGTTTATTCACAGCAATGATGTGTGGGTGATCCCCAATGCTCCTCATGTATAAGTATATGGGTCTGGCTCTGTAGACTTCGAGTAAACTACTTCCATCAACCAGGAAAATGTAGCCATGCATTCCGTAGCTCAGTACCCTCCACATGAATTGTAGGCGGGTCTGCCCGGGTGTTCCGAAGATGTATATGGGAATGCCATCTAGGACAACTTTACCGTAGTCAAAAGCTACGGTCGTGTATTCCTTCACCCTTTGCTCTCCAGGCGTTGTTACCTGGACCTCAGTTGTAAGAACTACATCGGAAACCGTCTTAACAAACGTGGTTTTTCCGCTCGCATATGGCCCGCTAACCAGGATTTTGAGGTAGCTTGCCTGGTCCCACATAGCCGACACCGGCAGTTTTCACGACGTCCTCCTCGTATTTCCTCAGGACTAAGTGTATCAGTCCTAGGTTAGGCTTTGGAGAGGTGGAGAGCGCTATAAATGAGCCATCCACGGAAGATATCACTATATGTTCTCCGTTTTCAAACTCTACATCAACCCTCTTGACTTTTGAATTAAAGATGTCTCCTAGGGCGTCGAGCGACCCCAAGGCTGCAGCAGAAGCCACTGCCAGAAACTCGGCTTGGGGCTGGTCGGGGGCAATAAACGCTACAGGGATTCCGTCTCTCCAGGCAAAGACTATGGATACTACAGCGTCGCGCGTCTCCTTTACTATCTTGGCAAGTACCCCCCTCAATTGTTCTCGGACAGCTTCACTCATTCACTTCTCCACCACTCTCGACCTTAAAGGCTTTTTCTGCCTACGACATCAGTAAAATATTTGCTTATCGCCCTTTTTATCGCTTCAACGGTTTCCCTAGTCACTTCCTCCAAATCAGAGAATTCAAGTACTCCATATACGGAGAGATCCCTAACATCGCCCAAGTAGAAGACCTCTAGCCTTCTACGCCCTCTCGTCAGTGAAACATTTTGAGAGTTGTAAAGCCTTAACACGTCGAGTAGTTTTGCCGGCTCCTCGCTGCTCTGCCCATAGCTTTCTACGAGGTATCCCTGGGAAGTGATTATGCAGGCAAATCTTACCTCTGGGAAGTGCAAGGACAAGTCCGACAACTTTGATAACTCAACTTCCTTTGCGACCACTAGCTGGGGTTTTGTCACGGGTGAAACCGGCCTCGGGAGGGATATTTCACGTGTAACTCTCCTTTCAAGCACGAGAAGCTTTGTTTCCAGCTGAGACGCTTTTGCGGCTACCTGAGAGACTGTATCCTGGAGTTGAGGTAATGTCTCCTTCTTGATGCTTGCTACTTCTCTCTCCAGCTGGGATAATTTGTCCCCTAAACTGCTAACCTCAGAGGATATTTTAAGGATCGCTTCCCCCTGCTCGGCAGGTCTCTCTCTTACAAACTTGTTTACGAATGTTTTGAGGAAGTAGATAAAAGAAATGAAAAGTCCGATGGATAAGCCCAGCGAGGCTATTGACAAGAAAATGAGGACCATGTTGTCTAGAGTAAGTTGGTAAAAAGGAATTATTCTCGTGAGTACTGGCATCATCAAGAGTTATGCTTCAGTGCAGATATTTATCGATTGTCTTTAATTATCCTCGTCATTTTACAGTCCGCCCAACCATAGAGAGCAAAGGGAGCGGTAACGGCTGTCCTCAACCAGGCGGAGATGAGAATGCACGTGCGCTGAACGCATAGTCCATAGCTCGGCTTCCGCGGAATGGAAGCTTGGCTGACACGCGCAGGCACTATGAGAAGAGGTGCTTAATTCTCGCGAAGAATATTGGCAACGACAGACTCCTAAGGACACTAACCCGTGTATTTTAAGCGAATAAAAAATATACTTGTCTTGAAACACATAGTAATTGAGTGGTGACTAGTATTGAGTTTGGATGTTGAGAGTATTAGGAGGATTGTTGAGGGTGTTAGCAGGGTTGGTGGTGTTGAGGGTTTTGTGGTTAGTAGTGGTGATGGTTTGCCTTTGTTTAGTAGTCTTGCTGATAGGGAGCTTGAGGAGAAGGTTGCAGCATTGACAGCTGTGCTTAGCGAGGTTGGGAATAGGGCTAGTAGTGAGCTTGGGAGGGGCGAGGCAGAGTGGATTACTGTGAACGCCCCGGACGGCTCAGGAGTAGTGTACACGAAGCTAGGCCAAGTAGGCTACCTAGCAGTACTATTCAGCAAAGACGCCAGGCTAGGAGTACTACTGTACACGCTAAGAGAAGTAAAGAGGAGAGTGGAGGAAATGACAAAAGCTAAACTGGGCTAAAAATAACCAGTTGTTTTTTAAACTACATGTAGCTTGTGACGTACGCGTTGATTCTTTTTAAGCCTTCCTCGATTCTCTCCTCGGGTTCGCTGACGAAAGTCATCCTTACATGCCCCTGACCCATTTCTCCAAAGTATTTTCCAGGGATAACTACAACGCTTTTCCTGTAAAGGAGCCTGTTCGCAAATTCCTCGTCATCCCGTTCCATGGCTTTCAAGTACTCCTCCATGTTGACGAAGAAGTAAAAGGCTCCCTCTGGAAGGGAGGTCTTCGCCTCGGGGAGGTACTCCTGGATACACTTGTACATGAAGTCACGCCTTCTCTTGTATGTGGGAATAACTACCTCGTTCAGGTACCTCTCCTTGATCCCGCTCTCCAGGAACTTTATCATAGCTAACTGCCCCGGTGTGTCCGGGGCTAGTGAAATGTACTGCTTCAGCTTCTCCATAACCTCGATTACCTCGGGTGGTCCTGTGGCGTAGCCTAATCGGAATCCGGGGATTGAGGCTTCTTTGCTGAAGCTATGAATCGTGATTGTTCTTTCCTTTGCTCCTTTAAAGGAGTCCACCCATGGTGTGGGCCTACCGTAGCTGATGTGCTTGTAGACGGCATCAAAAATTATCCAGAAGTCATGTTCAACAGCGAGGTCAACTAGTTTCCGTACGAAATCCTCGGTCACCACTCTTCCAGTTGGATTATCTGGGCTGAGCAGGATGAATGCCTTAGTTAATGGTGAAATTACCTTCTTAACATCCTCAATCTTTGGCTGGTAACCATCCTCAACTCTCACTGGGACAGTTCTCACTCTTCCTCCAAAGAGCTTAATAGGCTCCGAGTAGCCTAGGTAGGTGGGATCAAGAATGATGACTTCTTCGTCCTTCTCAAGTATAGATCCCAGCGCTAGGTAGATCCCCTCGGTTCCCCCGTTAACAATAATTATTTCCTCCTTGGGGTCGTAGCTCACATTCCAGTATTTCTTGAGGTCCTCAGCTATAAGTTCTCTGAGCTCGATCATGCCCCTCGTCGCACCGTACGCAACAGACTTTTGCGGATTGTCCTTGATGTAGTTTACCAGGTAGTCAATTACTTCCTGCGGCGGGGGGAGTGAGGGGGCACCTCCCCCAAAGCTGATGATATCACTCTTCCTCCTGGCCTCATCAAGCAGGGCTGCAATCCGCCTTATGGGTGATGCAGTTATTGCCTGCGACTTGGTTGCCAAACGCGGCATCTTACTCAAGTTTTATGCTTGCAGCTCATAAATATATCTTTAGCTATTAAAACTTAAAAGCAAAATATTCAAGTAGAAAACTTAGTTGATGCTTATTCCTAGCTCCTTTAAAAGTGTTTCAAGCATCTCCCTCTTGCTTTTGTTTGACTTTCTGAGCTCGTAGTATTCAAGTAGGGACTCTTTGAGCTTGTTTTTAAGGGCTTCAGGGGCTGAGTTGTATACCTTCTTTACATCGTCGTGCATTCCTTCCTCTGTGAGAATAAGTATGAGGTTTGGAATGGTCACTGTCTGGAGCTTATTTCCAATCATCAGTAAGGCCATCTCAGCTTCAAAGTCGACTTCGTATTTTATTTCCTTTTTCTCCTTCTCGCTCAGCTTTTCCTGAACCTCTCGAGACAGTATTTTGCTTAAGCCATATACAGAAATTGCTTTTTCAATTTTTTCTACATACTTCTTTCCAAGGTTCTTGATTTTCGCAAAGTCCTCTAGTGTGAGCGGCAAGTCAAAAACATTTCCTCCAATTATTATTTGTCCCCGGAGACCTCGAACCCTGTTTGTAGGCATTCTGAGATCAAGGAAGCCGTCGAAAGTGTATATTGGGACGATACTTGTCCTACCATCTGGAAAGACCACCTTCGCCCCTTCATCCCAGAGTTTTGCCGAAATCTCCCCCAGAACTAGGTGGGGGCCGCTTTCTAGTGATGGACAATTGAACACGTGTGCCAGTTCTTCGCTTATACCCTCAATTAAGCCTGCAACTTCAAAAATAGTGAAAGTGTGCCACTCCTCGCCTATCTGCAACTCTAGTTCAAATTTCCTCGAAAATCGGATCCCATTCTCCAGCAGATATTCCTCGATTTTTTCTTCTTCGACACACCCCTTGCGGAGACCTAACCAGGGCACTTTCTATGCACCATGAATAATAATCAAGAATTTATGGTAGGAGGAGTATATAAAAATGCGCGCCTCATACACGTGAAAAGCTTCCTAGCAACACCCCCATAACTCCTGTATAAATGGCGGTAACATGTCACGTAATATTTAAAGCCCGCAACGATAAACCCATTCTCTGGATGATGACCCATTGCAGCCCGGATTGATGAAGAAAAGGTTTCCGGCCTGACGCGCGCGCACCCTCATCTGCGCCCGTCATTTTTGTCGGGGTGCCCCTCACCGCCTGCTGGCTCGGGGTGTCATGGGGTCTACCCGTTGCCGGGGTTCATTCCCTCCTCGGTCCCGCGCGCTGGAGCCCCAGTGGCTTGCGGGCCGCATTTACGGTTCCCCGCCCCGCTGGGGAACGGGAGAGTTTAAGAGGAAACCTAGGTGCCTCTTCATGAAGCCCCTGTACTCTGTTGTCAGTCTGCCCACCTCGTACTTCGCGTCGTCGCTCTCTTCATACATGTTTTCCAGCCGCTCCAGGTAGAGCGCTGGTAGCCTCGCCACGGCGCACCTGTCCCTGTCCCAGGCAATAGTGCGTAAGAGGGAAACGCCACGCTGCATGCATTGCAAAGAGCCTTTTCGGCAGCACCCGCGCGCGTAGGAAGCGCTAGACGCGCCTTCCTCTTCTGCCTCCAGGCTTTCTAATGCTGTCCGTGGGCAGCGGTGTTACGTCCTCTATCCTGTCAACCATTAGGCCTGCTCTTACAAGGGCCCTTATTGCTGGCCCTGCACCGGGTCCCGGCGTCTTTGGCCCGTAGCCTCCAGGAGCCTTTATCTTGACATGTACAACCCTTATACCCTTGTCTTGCGCGGTCTTTGCAGCCTTAATGGCGGCTTGCATTGCTGCCCATGGGGATGGCTTGTCTCTATCCGCTTTTGCAACCATGCCCCCTGAAGCAAACGCAATAGTTTCAGAACCGGATAAGTCGGTTATGTGGATGATCGTATTGTTGTAGCTCGCATATATCCAAGCGATACCGACGTCTCCTCTCACCTGCTTAGCTGGGCGTTCCTCCCGCTTCTCCCTTTTCTCCTGCTTCTCAGCACCCTCTCCTGCTTTTTCAGCTTCCTTCTCTGACGACATGCCTATGCACCTGCCTGTACCTGTCTAGCCAGGGGGGAGCCTTCATAATAGGTTACGAGGTTTTCCTCATCTCTTGTGACTAAGTAGCCCGGGGACCTGACCCTCCTAGAGTTAACGGCGATATGCCCGTGCGTTATTAACTGTCGTGCCTGTCTTATTGTCTTTGCGAGACCCTTCCGGTAAACGATCGTTTGTAGTCTTCGCTCTAAGACATCGCGCACTGTTAGGCTTAATACGTCGTCCAGGCTTGCCTCTCCGCTTGGAACCAAGCCGAGCTTGTAGAGCCTAGAGATTAATGGCTCTTCAAACATGGTCCTCTCCTCAGGCGGTAAGGCGAGCAAACGCCTGGTCTTGGCTCTTATCTCCCTTAGAAAGGAGCGCGCTATCCAAAGCTCCTTCTTGTTTCTTAGGCCGTATTCTCCGACAAGCTGCATCTCCTCTAAGAGTGTCTCTTTCCTCCAAGGGTGGGAGGGCCCCTGCCACTTCTTTCGAGACTTCTTTGGGTCGCCCATGCTCACTCACCTTTCTTTCTTTGCTGCGCTGCCTCCTTTCCACGCCTTACTCCTACAGTTAAGCCTGTTCTCCCAGTTGTCCTGGTCCTCTGCCCCCTAACTTTTAAGCCGAGCATGTGCCTTACTCCTTTATAGCTCTTTATCTTCTTCATGAGTTCAATATCGTTCCTAACAGTGATCAGCAAGTCAGAGGTAATTAGGTGCCGGTCAACCCCCAGAAGCGGATCCTTCCTGCGGTTAAGCATCCAGGGGGGCAAACCCAGCTTCTCAGCCTCCTTCAGTGCACTCGACAGTTTTTCAACCTCTTCGTCGGAAAGCGTTCCAAGCAATCTCCTGGGATCTAAGCCCAGCTTTAATGCTATTGCCTGAGCGGTAGACACGCCCACCCCTTTAATGTCGGCTAAGGCATACACCAGTGCCTTGTCCCCAGGCAGGTCGACGCCTGCAACTCGAACTATGTACTTGAATTCACTAGACATACGTTCCCTAACCTTTCATCTATCTGCAAATAAAAACCTTTCCTTCTCCCCTACTTCCCGGGATTCTGAGCTTTTAAAGGCGCCTCTAGCTTCTGGACGAAGTCCCAAGCCATGAATAAACTTAGTGCATTGGTATTAACCGCAGAGCGATGGCGCCGGGGCCGGGATTCGAACCCGGGCACCCAGGAACGGGTAGTGGATCTCAAGTGTGGCTGTTGCAGTGTCCACCGCCTTAGTCCACTCGGCCACCCCGGCTATGATTAAGCTCTCTTCAGATGTTTATTAAGTTTATCGCAGTGTAAAGCTTTCATTCCCACCACGGAAGCGCGCGGCGCTCACCTGTCCTTGATTCATGGCTACTACTCTATCAGCTAGCGCAGCCAATTCCATGTCGTGAATAATTACTACGATTGTATGACCTTCCTCCTTAAGTCTCATAAGAACTCTCATAAACTTATTTAAGGATAATTCATCCAATCGTCCAGTAGGTTCATCAAAAATTATAACCTTAGGCTTCATTGCGATTATAGATGCTGCTGCCAGAAATGTCTCGATAGTTTTTGTAAGTCCTATTTGAGGGCTGTCTTTAAACCGCTCTAGACCAAACAGACTTAATGCTTCCTCAACTCTTTTCTCAACTTCTTCTTAGCGCGCGCTCGAAGTCGTAGCTCTGGAAAGCCCTCATCGATTCGAGCATGTTTTTCTCCAGTTCTTTGTCCCCTTTCCCTCTTTAGCGAGTTTTTTCAGGTTATCCTCGTCGAACTTCATAATGATGGAATTTCGACTGCTCTCCCCACCACACTAAAGCCCGCGGGAGACACTATAACAGCTCTCTCTTTAGGTAACGGAGCTCCCTTCTCCTCTCAAAAATGTCATCACCTCTAAATCAACTCTGTCGTACATCCGGAGCCCGCCTAAGCCCATTGAGTAGCCATAAAGCAAGTAAGCGTCGTAAGCCCTTAAAGCATCAAAACCCAAAGGGGGGTCTATCCTAAAAAGCTCCAGAGAGAGAGATTGGCTAGGTTGGAAAAGCCAAATACCGATAGGCTATAGGCACTAGTTGCAATAACAGAAGCCACATCCTCCTTATCCAGCATGAATGGTTTTTTTTCTGTATAACCCGTACCTCTTCATCAGAGAGAATACTCATTGCCTTCTTCAGCCATGATTCAAATTCATATTCCGGGTGCTTCTCCTTAATAAGAGCGCGCGCTTTAGTATCTCTTGATAGAAGTCTGCCTTGTAATGGGTAGGTTTTTCTGTGATATATGGGAGAGTCCTGCCCTCCCTTATTTCCTGGAGAAAGATACCATAGGAGGGCGCAAGCCCGTAACACTCAATAAATTCTGCTTTGCTCCTGCGAGCATCTAAGGGGATGAGGAGAACCGATGGGACAGGATTTCCCTTGTCAAGCATGCTGGCCGCACGCGCTACCTTCTTTTAGCGCGCGCTACCCCAAGCACCCCAGAGCAACAACTGGGGGTGAGGGGGCACCCCGACCAAGAGATGACGGGCGCAGATGAAGGTGCGCGCGCCACTTCGGAAATGTATATAATTTCATTGGCGTGTATGTGGGTGATGAGCGTATCACTTAGGGAGCCTGTATCCATGCAGGATTACGAAGGTATTTTGGGTGTGATGCGTGAGGCGTGGTCGATGGAGGAAAGCGAAGTGGTCCCGGTACATGTGCTGAAGGCTGTAAACGAGAATGGTGGTTTTCTGCGTGTAGCTGAGGTGGATGGTAGGATTGTTGGCTTCGTTCTGGCGCTGATTGGCTACTGCGAGGAGCACGGGTACTATTTGTACTCCCACATGTTAGGTGTCTTACCGGCTTACAGGGGCACGGGGGTTGCCTTAAGGCTTAAGCTTCTTCAAAGGGAGTGGGCTTTGAGCAGAGGCTATGACCTGGTTACTTGGACCTTTGACCCCCATCAGGGTAGGAATGCACGTTTTAATTTTGGGAAGCTTGGAGTCATAGCCAGGAAATTTTACGAAAACTACTACGGGGAACTTAGAGATGAGCTTAACCGGGGTTTGCCGACGGATAGATTCCTGGTTGAGTGGTGGGTTAACAGCGAGAGGGTTAAGCGCAGAATAATTGGTATTGATGCCCCGCCATCTTTCCGGGAGATAGAGTCGAAGGCTTTCTTTCCCGTAGAGACCGTGAGGGAGGGGGGCTTCAGGAAGGCAGCCCGTGTTAAGCTAGCCGAGGAGGAGCTAATCGCTTTAGAGTTCCCCTACGACATTACTGCTCTCAGAGACGCTGACCTGGACGCTGCGTGGAGGTGGAAGGTGCTGTTTAGAGAGGCAGTAAAGTTCTACCTGCAGCACGGGTATATCGTTTGTGAGCATGTATCGAGCAGTGAGGACAGTGAGAGGCGTAACTTTTACCTGCTAGTGAGAGCAGAGCTTCATGACGTTCTAGAGGGGAACTACCCGTGGAGATAAAAACACACTCTCAGACTCCTTACCTCCCGTGCGCGCGCTTTCAGGCTGGGAGCAACGAGACCGCGAGGGGCACCCCGACCAAAAAATGACGGGCGCTCTGAGGGGCGCGCGCCGTGCCTGCGGGTAGCCTCGCCGCAGCCACATTCACACGAGAAGCATCATCCAAACGAAAACATTGCGCGTACGCTCACTAGTGGTGGGGTGAGAGACGACGCGCTGGTTGTAAGAGAGTGGATATGCGTGTGCGGGAAAGTGGAATTTTTATACTCGGAGTCATTCTTCACTATGGGAAAATCTGATGGAGATAAGGAAGTTGGAGCTGCTTCACTTGCGTATGAAGCTTAAAAGCGAGTTTAGGACTAGCTTTGGCAGCATACACGAGAGACCTGTGGTCCTCGTACGCGTAGAGGAGAGGGGTGGTGAGGAGGGGTGGGGTGAGCTGGTTGCAGATAAGGGACCGTGGTATAGCTATGAGACGTATGACACGTCGGCGGTCATTATCAGGAATTTCATAGCACCAATCGTTGTGGGGAGAAGTTTCTCAAGCGTTTACGATTTTCACGCGGCAGTTTCGAAGATACGTGGTTACCCGATGGCTAAAACCGCCGTGGAGGAGGCATTGCTCGACTTATACTCTAGGCTTGAAGGTAAGAGTATTGCGCAAATAATCGGTGGTGTTAGGGAGGAGGTTGCTTCAGGCGTCAGCATTGGTATAAAGAGTAGAGTTGAGGATCTCTTATCAGAGGTGGAGACACGCTTGGAAGAGGGTTATAGGCGTATAAAGGTAAAGGTAGAGCCGGGCTACGATGTTGAGGTTGTGAGGGCGATTAGGGAGAGATTTGGCGACATACCCTTACAGGTAGACGCCAACGGTGCTTACACTCTGCAGGACCTCCCCATTCTGAGGAAGCTTGATTCGTACGACTTGCTTATGATCGAGCAGCCACTTGCGTGGGATGATCTAGTCGAGCACAGCATTTTAAGCCGGAAGCTCTCTACTCCGATTTGCCTAGATGAAAGCATTAAGACGCTGGGAGATCTTCTCGTTGGGCACGCGCTTGGATCCGGGGAGATTGTGAACGTAAAGCCAGCTAGAGTTGGTGGAGTTTTAAAGGCAAGGGAAATTCTTGAGGCAGCGAGAATGCTCGGCTGGGGCGCCTGGATAGGGGGCATGCTTGAGACGGGTGTCGGAAGGGCTTTCCTAGTGGCTTTGGCTTCCCATCCAGCCGTGAACTATCCAAATGATATCTCTGCTTCTGACAGGTATTGGGAGGAGGACATCGTTGAGCCTCCCTGGAAATTAACGAGGAATGGTTCAATACCTGTTCCAGGAAGAAGGGGGATCGGTGTAGAGGTGAGAAGTGATCTTGTAGAAAAACACATGGTGGAGAGATGGGCTGCTACGAGCTAATTGTGAGCGTTAATTGTGGGCATGAGGGTAGAGTTGCTCGAGACCTACTTGACTTATTATTTCCTTACGATAACTCCGTAACCCTCAGGGAGAGGGGAAGGGGAAAGGTAATCCTAGCTACATGCATGAGCATAGATCTCCTCGGCAAAATATTGAGGAAGTACCCAATCAGGCATATGCTCAAGGTGAAGGTCGTGAGGAAGAAGATTGCCAAAAGCAACATTGAGGAAATCATTGAAGAAATTATCTCGTTTTTTACAGTGAACAGAGCGCCACTGAGAAAACTTTCAGTTAGGCTGGGAAGGTTGAGGGGCTGGAGGCAGGCTTATTACAGGTACATCCTGGAGCAGGTGAAAAAAGAGGTTATGCTTCTTCCTGAGGGCTCAACATACACCGTTGAATTGGGTAGCGAGGGAGAGGTTTTAGTAGCAGAGGTTATTTATACTGCGAGCAGTGCGCGCGTGGGAAGATGATAGGCGTGAGTAAGGGTAAGGGTCAGAGGGGTGGGTTCAGGGTGTTCAGGGTGCACGTCGACAGCGAGAACCTGCCGAGGCTCAGGCAGCTGTTCAAGGACTTCGCTGACGGCAAGACCAGGGCTAAGACCGCGCTGTGCTACAGGGATGAGTGGATGGCAGAGTGGGGAACTAGCACTCTTCAGGGGCGTGGCAAAACCTTATTACTTTCTGTTGAGCTTAAACTTTGAGAGGCCTGTGCGGGACTGATGAGCAAATGACGCCGTCCCTCGGTGAATACTTTGATGGAAAAAGAATAGTACTTGATGAACGGAAACTTAGCAATGAATATATTCCTGTCAGGCTTCCGCATAGAAGGACCCAGATAGAGGAGACTTTAAAAATTATCCAGGATGTATTTAAGGGGTATAAGAGGGTTTTTAGGTCAGTTATCTACTCTGGCCCCTCTGGCACGGGAAAGACTGCAGTTGCGAGAAGCATAGGAAAGGAAATAAAGGAGAAGTCTGAAGCTGGCAAGATGCCTCCTGTGCTCGTCAGCTACATTAATGCGCATGAGCACAGGACAAAGTTCCAGGTCCTGCGAAAGCTGGGAAGCGATAGCGGGTTAGAGATTCCCAGGAGAGGCTTCTCCTCGGAGGAGTTAACACAGTACGTAGTGAACTTCATTGATAGAAGGGGGTACAACTTGATCATCATTCTAGACGAGGCGGACATTATGGCTAAATTGGGGGACGGCAACGATTTGCTGTATGTTTTTTCGCGCGTGAATGAGATTCTCCCAGAGGCAAGGATGGGTATAGGGCTAATACTAATTTTTAGGCAGCTGGAGGAGAGCTTAGCTTATCTGGATAAAGCGGTTATAAGTTCCCTGTCTGCAAGTGTTATACGCTTTGAGCCTTACACGTCTAGCCAGCTTCAAGACATATTATGGTCGCGGATTAGAGTTGAGAAAGCAATAAGGGAGGAGGCGGTTTCGGAAGACATTATTTCCATGATTGCAGATACCGTCGGCTATGTTCCTGAAACTAAGACAGGTCTCGGTGATGCGAGGGTCTCCATAAAAATTCTGTACTACTCTGCTTTAAAGGCGGAGGAGGAGGGTAAAGAGGTGATCATGCCAGAACATGTAAGATTCGTCGTTAACAGGGGTGTGCTACCGAGCTACATTGATGAAGAGATGATCATTAAGTTGCCTCTTCACGAGAAGATGCTGTTACTAGCCATAACTGAACTTCTTCTAGCAGAAAAGGAAAGGGCATACGTGAATATGGGTACAGTTGTGCTTCAGTATGAGGACGTATGCAACAGGTTTGGTGAGACCCCGCTTAAATACACAAGAATATGGGAGAAAGTTCAGTTTTTGAAAAAAATTGGCTTCATAGACGCTAGGACCGGTAGGAGTACTTACCGCGGTAGGACAACGCTTATCTCGATTCCCAACTCTGCCGAGAGTAGTGAGGTAGGGATAAACAGAATACCCTTAGGTATCCTGGAGAAAATCCTAAGGGACGCGATCGAGTCAGAAGTAAAGCTGAGGCAGAGGATGAACGATACACACTAAGATTCACTTACGGAGAGGAGAATGTTTAGCTTGTTTTCAGGTATGCCGATGCTCTTCAGTATCTCTTTACCTCTTTCCCTGTCTTCCTCCAGTATGACTTTTAGGAACGGCTGAACTTCTGTTCTAAACTTCAAAGTGGACAGGTGTAGCCTCGACGATGCTTCTTTAACTATTTTCCTGTATTCCTCCAGCCTCTCCTTCAACCTGGAGAGAGTCCTAAGCTTCTCCGGAAAAGAGTACTTCACGAATTTGAATGGCGGACGGTTCCTCGCGCTTGCGACTCCGGCGGTCATCAGCTCGAGGACGTATGTTAAGAGACCCCATTGCTGCTCGCGCTTCATCCTGGCTAGCATTATATCCGCCCACGAGAGGGCATTGTAAGCGTCTGCGATCGCCTGAAGGCTGGGCTCGTACTGCAGAGGAATGTTCTCACTTAACCATTGAAGCAGTAGCTCGTAGTCGAGAGAGGGTAGCCTCGTTACTGAAAGTGCCTGCTCAGGGCTTTTGGCTGTGAGGACTGTTCTGACTATCTCAAATATGTTCTCTTGCTCAGCTCTGTCGCCCAACACCTGCAAGTCCGCGAGAGATAAAGTCTTCTTCCCCAAGGCAATTGACTGGAGATCATTGATTGCTGCTCTTAAGTCGCCTTTAGCGTTATCAGCTATCGAAGATAAGACTTCCCTAGGACACTCTATCCCCTCTTTAACGCAGATATTCTCTAGCACCTTTACCGTGTCCCTCTTTCCGATCTTCCTGAATTCTACTAGCTCGCAGAGATCACGTAGGGCTCTAAGCTTGGGGTCCCAGGGGTCGTTAGCTGTTAATACTATTGGCCACCTTGTTTTCTCAATAAATTCCAGGATCGCTTGAAGACCGCCTGCATCCTCGCGTGTTGAAATCCCGTCCACCTCGTCGAGAAGTATGATTTTGCCTTGTTTCCCCAGGACAGTTCCCGTATTTAGTGCCCCAGAAACTCTCAGCTGTAGTGCCTCGCGTGATCTTACATCACTCGCATTAAGCTCTATTAAATCCCAATTGAATTCCCGGGCTGTTGCATGCACTATACTTGTTTTACCGCTTCCTGGGGGACCGTATAGCAGGGCTGCCTTTTTTTGAGGTTTTCCCTTTAGCCACGAATTAAGCCAAGCTACATATTTCTTCTTAGCTTCTTCATTGCCTGCCACTTCAGCTATTTTGCTTGGACGGTACTTTTCCACCCATGGGACCACTACGCTGGAGCTACTGGGAGGCATCCTAACCTATCCCTTAGCCATTTTGTTCGCGTAAAGAGCAAGCTTTGACAACAATGCCATGAGTTGTATTTCGTCGTCTGACCCTTCCACTATTCTGTAGTTCGCTTCCCCTACTAGAACCAGTAGATCTGCTAGTGTAGCCTCCTCGAGCCTTATTGTTTTCTGAGATAAAACTTCCCGGTGGATATACCTTATTATGTCTAGACCCGATAAGCCGTAATTGTAGAGAAGCACCCTTAATTTATCCCTCGCGCCTAGAATGTCCCCCTTCAACGCGCTTTCAATCATCTCTCTTACTTCTTTTGGCTTTACTCGTCCCAGAGCCGCGTAGACAACCTCCTCTGTGACGTTTTTACTTATCGCTGATGCTGCTTGTAGGGTGTTTATCGCTTTGCGCAGATCCCCTTGACTCTCCTCCCATATTGCTTCTAAGGCTGGTTCGTCCGCAGTTAAGCCCTCACTCTCAGCTATCCACTTAAGCCGCTTGAAGGCGTCTCCCTTAGGTAAAGGCTGGAAGCGGAAAACTGCACACCTCGACTGTATTGGCTCAATGATTTTCGAAGCATAGTTGGCTATCAGTATGAAGCGGGTGTTCTTTGAGAAAAGCTCCATTGTTCGCCTAAGGGCCTGCTGAGCGTCGCCGGTCATGTTATCTGCTTCATCCAGTATAACGAGCTTGAATGGGACGTCCCCTAGGGGGAGCGTGCGTGCGTAGTCCTTGATCCTGCTCCTAATTACGTCGATCCCCCTCTCGTCGCTTGCATTAAGCTCAAGTGTATTGTCTCGCCAATAGTCCCCGTAAAGGTCGTGAGCTAGCGCTAGGGCAGCTGTAGTTTTTCCCGTGCCGGGGGGACCTGCGAAAAGAAGATGCGGTAGGTTTTTCTGCTTTACAAACTCCTTTAATCTCTTCACTATCTCTTCCTGGTCAACAATCTCGTCCAGGCTCCTGGGACGGTACTTCTCCACCCAAAGCTCTTCGACCATTTTTGCTCCCAAACAAAAGTTGCAAAAGTGGGAAATATAAGCATATTACATAAAAACGTGCATATTCTCGCCGGAGATGAGTCTACCTTGCGGCGAGTGCTATACGTTCGATTTCTTCCTTTTTACGTATGGCGTAGCTACTCGCATCGCCATACGCGGCAGCAATGATCTCGTCAGCCAGGCACTCCTCGATAGTCTTGGGATTACCGAAAGAGCAGGCTCTAGCACCTTCTGTGATGAATCTTAATACCAGGTCAACCCTTCTCTGGGGGGATACGTCTACAGATACATGGTAGAGTATGCCGCCGTAAACCACTCTCGTGGTTTCCTCTCGTGGAGACGCGTTCTCAATTGCCCACACAAGTACCTGTATGGGGTTCTTACCCGTCTTTAGCTCTACAATCTCAAATGCTCTCTTAACAATGTTAAGCGCCAACATCTTCTTGCCAGCATTCCTTCCCGGTCGCATCAAGTTGTTGGCAAGCCTCTCAACGATGGAGACCCTCGATTTAGCAAACCTCTTCTTAGCGTGTCGTCCCTCGCTGTGCGGCACCAAGACAGGCTTAAGCGACAGATACCTCTTGAGGCTGGGATCCCTTATTTCCACCTCACGTGTACTCCACTTATCAAATATCTTTATCTCTTCCCCGTCAAGGGTTGTTATGTATTGGTCGCCCTCCGCCATCCACTTCTCCCTCCACCTGCTGTAGCACGCACTTAAAAAACTTTCTTTTCCCCGTCCTCCGCACGCTCTTAGCCTTCGAGCAGGGACACGCTCACAAGTGATGTAAGCGCTGTTGATTAGCTGCTCAGCGTAGACACTGGTGGTCAAGGAGATATGTGTTTGCCGATGAGTATACGCGTTAATGCGTGAAAGCGAAACAGATAATTATTCTCAGCGCACACTCTACTAGCCTGGCTCATTCCCCAGGGCACGCGCTGAGGCAGCCTCTCACAGCACATGATGGCTGTCGCCATGCTCCTTGCAATCCTTTCAAGCTTCTCCAAGTCCTCCTGCGCTTCGCTACGCGTAGTGATGTAGGTCGCATACGCCCTGAAGCCTTCCGATTCGAAGCATCCAGCTATCCCCCTGTCGCGCGCTTGGGGTGGGTTTTCCGCGAGCTCAAGTAGCCTGCGTAGCATTGGTCCTCTTGGCTGTATGCTGTGTTTTTGTGCTAGCTGTTTGAGTGCTCTTCGCCATTCTGGGCTGTTTTCTGCCAGTTTCACTATGTTTTTGTCCGGTGAGCTTCAGCACATAGTAGCAGCCTTGCCAGGCGTGTATTCTTGCTTGTATGCCTGGGTTGGCGAGGGCTTGTGCTAGAATCGATGCGTCATCTGGGTTTTTGAATTGGGCTCGTGCCTGTAGTACTTGTTTTTTCTTGCAGTAGTTGAACAAGAATGTGCAGCCCTGTAAGGTTGTGTGTACTGGGTCTTGCTTTTGGCCCCTAGCTTCATCAATGCAAACCACTTCTTGCTTTGTAGCAGGTCTAGTAGCTTGCCGTAACCTGCTTTGTAAGCAGCTTCAAGCGTTCCCCGTACTAATCCCTTAGGCTTATACTCATTGTCGTTTTCGGTACTGTATAAGGTCGTCCTTTATATACCACTCGATACTTAGTCCTTTCTCATTCAGGTTCAAGGCTTTCAGAGGGATCCATAAGGAACCGTGGCGCGCAGCCGTCCAAGCAAATACCGCGCGCTGCGGCTACTCAGCCCTTGACCACTGCTATTGGAGTCATTCTGACAATTTTCCTTGCTATTCCGACGGCATCCGCAACTGCTACGACTCTATCTACATCTTTGTACGCGTCTGGAGCTTCCTCAGCAACAACGGCTAGGCTTGCTGCCCTTACAACAATCCCTCTGCTCTCGAGTTCCGACTTGACTTCCTGGCCTCTGGTGGTTCTTCTGGCTTCCGCTCTGCTCTGCATCCTGCCCGCCCCATGCGGAGAAGAACCAAAGGCAAGGTCCATCGCTTTACTGGTGCCTACAAGAATGTAGCTGGCTGTCCCCATGGAGCCTGGGATCAGGACGGGCTGCCCTATTGTCTTGTAATCTTTGGGGACGTCCGGGTGTCCAGGTGGGAAAGCTCTGGTAGCTCCCTTCCTGTGAACATACACCTTCACACGCTTTCCGTCTACAACATGCTCTTCCAGTTTAGCAATGTTGTGTGCAACGTCATAAATTATTTCCAGGCCTAGCTTGTCTGGGTCTGTTTTAAGGACGGCTCTGAAGCTCTCGCGTACCCAGTGCGTAATCACCTGCCTGTTTGTCCAGGCGAAGTTTGCAGCAGCCTTCATAGCTGCAAAGTACATCTCCGCCTCCGGAGTAGTGGCGGGGACTGAGACAAGCTCCCGGTCAGGCAGGGGCATGTTGTACTTTCTCACAACTCTCTCCATCATCTTTAAATAGTCACTGGCAACCTGATGCCCCAGACCCCTTGAACCCGTGTGTATCATGACTGTCACCTGCCCCTCCATCTCTATGCCGAAGTACTTGGCGACTTCGGGGTCATAGATTCTATCCACCCTCTGAATTTCCAAGAAGTGGTTTCCGCTCCCCAGAGTTCCCAGCTGGTTGTTGCCTCTCTGCTTAGCCTCGTTTGAAACAGCGCTGGCATCTGCCCCCTCCATTCTCCCTCTCTCCTCTATGCGCTCGGGATCCTCGGGCCAGCCGTAACCCCTCTGAATAGCCCATTCAACCCCCTCTTCTAAAACCCTATCAAGCTCCGCGAAGCTAAGCCTTAAGCCGCTGGTGCTACCGAGCCCGGAGGGTATCTTCCTGAAAAGTGTTTCTGCTAGCTCTCGGAGCCTTGGTCTAATCTCCTGCTCGGAAAGGTTTGTAGAGAGAACTCTTACTCCACAGTTAATGTCGTAACCTACTCCTCCTGGACTCAGTACCCCCTCATAGCTATCAAATGCGGCTACGCCTCCTATCGGGAAACCATAACCCTGATGCCCATCCGGTAAGACAATCGAGTACTTATAGATGCCTGGTAAAATGGCTACGTTTGCTACCTGCTCTAACGTCATATCCTCCCTCATTTTCGCTATTAGTGCTTCGTCAGCAATGACGAGTCCCGGAACCCTCATGCCTGGCTTATACTTTTCGGGTATTTCCCATAGATACTCGGTGATTTTTCTTAGAGGTGGAGCCATATTTTTCTCCGGGGAAATACTTCGACCACGTAGAACATAAAGATTTTTATCTTTTCTTGATAAATTTATCACTATATGATAAAGATTTATCTCGAAAGAAGAATCATACGAGAAGACATGGCTCCTAGCCGTTTAAGCAAGCACCCAGGACTCCGAAGGCTATACTCCCTCTACGAAGAAGAGGGTGAGCTTGCTGCACCAGGGTATATCAGAGAAGAATTGCCACCTCAGGTAGCGAGAAGACTGGCAAGCACAAGAATGCTCGAACTTTTAGGCTTCCTCTTGGGGAATAAGGGTCTTGGAGTATCCGAGGTGGCGCGAAGGCTTGAAAGGTCTCCTTCGAATGTATCGAGGGATTTAAACCTCCTCGCTAAGTGGAGAATAATTAGGTTTGTCGAGCAGGGGAGGAGGAAAGTCCCGGAAGTTATAGCCAGGAAAATTGAGATAATTTTCGCGGAAAAATAGTTGAGGAAGGCCTGAGCCAGGAGCTAAATGTCGGGAGTGTACTCTATGATGTAGAGGTCTCCCTCCCTGTATATTTTCATCTGGTGGTAGGTAATAGCTTTAACGAGCACCCTGGACTCGTGCCTGTCGGGGGAGTAGGTCTCACCTAGGACGACAGCGCTTAGGCTATAACCGCCTGGATGAGGCTTTATTGCGAGTTCATCGATCTTGGACACAAGGAATTGCTCCTGGTCGAAAATTACCAGGAGCCTTTCGAGGAAGTTGTAAAGCAAGTTTTCCAAGTCAAACCCGTCCACACTAATGCTTCTCTTCTCTTTTGGTGCAACGCTGGCCAGGTTCGTCATCACATCAAACATCCCGAGTGCTGCATTAGCAAAGGCTTCTTCAAGAGTCCTCCCCACAGCCCTTACTATTACGTCCGCGGTGTGAGGTAAGAGCTGGAAACCTACCTCGCTACTCATATGTCTCGCACCGGTCTCATAGGGAAAGAGCCTGCTTTCTTCTCATGGTGCATAGTCCCGGAGCGTTAATCCTCTTTGAATCATCCACTCCTTTAACGTGCCTGTTATTATGATTGGAGCCTTCCTTAAGTCCTCGAGAGTCCTCCCTCCAACGAGAAAAATCACAGTTTTAAGTTCGCGGAGCACCTTCTCTAAGTATCTTCTGCCAGCTGGTGTGCCACCTGCATAGACGCGCCTTAGAACGGGCAGGGCTACTCCAGCGAAATCTGCTCCCAGCCTAACCACCTTGGCAGCATCTATGCCCGTTCTTATGCCTCCAGTGGCGATAAGAAGTATCCCCGGAAGAACAGACCTAACCTCTAAAATGCTGGCTGCAGTAGGGATCCCCCAGTCGGTGAAGTCCCTGGCGATCTCCTCTAAGACGTCGAGCCCCATGAGCCGCGCTCTTAATCCTTCGATGACAGCGAAGGATGTACCCCCCAGCCCCCCGACATCGATTCCCCTTATGCCTACTTTTACGAGTTTTTGTGCTGATTCTTTAGAAAAACCCTCTCCGGTCTGCTTCAAGATTACTGGAACACTTACCGACTGGACTATTTTCTCAAGATTCACAAGGAAGTTTCTAAAGGAGGGCTCCCCCTCGGGCTGTAAGGCCTCTTGCAGGGGGTTGAGATGCACGGCTAGTGCGTCTGCATCAATCATCTCTATCGCTTCCTCGATTTCGCTTATGGAAAGCCCGGAGGATACCTGGCTTGCGCCGATATTAGCTATTCTCGGGGCATCGGGAGCTTTATCTCTGACAACCCTGTAGGAATCCACAGCGGAGGGGTCTTTAAGTCCCACTCTCTGGCTACCTACTCCTATTGGGATCCGGTAAGCCTCTGCAAGTTCCGCAAGCATGGAGTTTATCTTCTTGGAGAGAGCTGTGCCACCAGTCATTCCGCTAATCATCAGCGGGGCACTGACCTTGTGCCCGAAAAATACTGTGGAAGTATCTACCTCGGAGAAGTCGTGCTCAAGCACTGTTTGATGAATGAATTTCACGTCCTCGAGCATTGTTGACGCGGTTGATTCAACTTCCTCTTTCACTGAGAGTATTAGGTGCTGATCCTTGCGGGTGAATATAAGCTCATCCTTCGCCATGACCAACGCCTCAAGCCTCACTTCTCGAACGAAATCGAGGCGTAAGCCACAACGCTGCTCTTGTCGCCTGTAACATCGCCCGAATCAGCGTACTTAAGCAGCTTGGCTTTTGTGTATCCGAGCTCACGTGCAACCTGCATCAAAACCATGACAGGTCCTGGTCCGCACATTGAGATGTCTTCTTCAATGATCGTGTCGTAGAGGCCCTCGATGTCGAGCGCCAGTATCTTGTCGATTGCCTTGAAATCTTTTTCCCTCGCGATCCTCGATTCGACGTAGTGGCTCATATCGCTGCTTGCAATAACGTAAGCTTTCAGCTTTTTATGCGTAATCACGCTTGCTATAGCTTTCCCCACCCTGACTGCAGCCTCAGGCGTTTGAAGCATCATAGAGACGGGAACTATCCCAGGCGTTTCATGGAAGGTGAACTGCAGGAATGGTAACTGTACCTCAATGGAGTGCTCATAAGCGTGGGCCTGGTAGTCAAACAGGATTATGCGCTCCCGCGACGCCAATTCCTTAGCTGTACTCACATCGAGGAGCACCTGGCCTAGGGGCGTTTCCCACGCCTCGTTTTCATCAATAGCAATTGGTACGCCTAATGCATGGTGATTCGGGCCCAGGATGAAAACCACGTCAGGCCTGCCGCCCTCTGACAAGGCAAGGTAGGAGTATGCAGCGATGTGCCCAGAATAGACATATCCGGCATGAGGAGCAACGACCCCTATTAAGCTACCTGAGTAGCCTCTAGGGGTCTTTTCCGGTAGCTTGCCTGGTCCCAGTTTGTGCAAAAAGCAGGTGTTGAGCGCCTCAAGCAGCTCGGATGCTCTAGCCGGGTAGAAGTAGCCCGCGCTTACAGGCGATCGAACCTTCGCCATGACCTGCAGTTCGCGCCCCTCGCTCTTAAACTTAGCGCGCTACAGTATGCCCCGCTCTATGAGGCGCTTTTCAAGCGTGCTCGCGCCCTTCATCAGCTTTTAGCGTGCTATGACGGAAGGAGGGGGTTGAAAAGCTTAAACATAGGAAAAAGCGCGCGCGGAGTGGCAGAGCCGCGTAAATGCGTGGCTCCGCAGGCTGGTCAGGGGAGTGGATGCAAGGGTAGTCGTTCTTGCCGACGAGGTAGCTGAGAGAGCCGCTAAAAGCGGCCTGATGAGGAGGGTGGCGAAGAGGCTCAGGAACCTCTGTCTCTACAGGGGCACGCGCTGTATGCCGTCAAACAACTTCTCCAGTTGTGAGGATCCTTGCCTCGAAGTCGGAGAGAGGCACTGGAAGTTCGCCGTTCGGGGGTAAGTCTCCCCGCACCCTTAGTACTTCCCTAGCTAGCAACCAGAATATTAAGGCGAGAGCTTTTCTACCTCTGTTGTTGGTTGGTATGATTAGGTCTACATACGATATTGGCGAGTCAGTGTCGCAGAGTGCAATAAGCGGGATGCCCATCTGCCCGGCCTCTGTTACTGCTTGTTCGTCTAGCCTCGGATCAGTGACAACTATCAGGTCTGCTTCCATGAAGTGCGAAAGCGCGGGGTTCGTGAACGTCCCCGGAAGAACCCTCCCAAGAAGAGGCTTGCATCCAACTAAACCGCAGAACTTCTTCACGGGTCTATGACCGTACTGTCGCCCTGAGACAACTACAACTTTTGATGGGTCGTACCTGGCAATGAATTTCGCAGCCACCCTAATGCGCTCATCGGTCTTCTTCACATCCAGCAGGTACAGTCCATCCGGCCTTGAGCTGTAAATGAATGGTTTCATGAATTTGCTTTTCACCTTTGTCCCAATCCTGATGCCCGCTGCCAAGTACATTTCTAAAGGTATTAAGAGCTGACCTTCGAGAGACTTTAACTCCTCCAGGCTCATGAGCAACGCCTTCGATACCCTTACAAATCACTATATAAATTTTGGCCCCTGCTCAGTTGATGCGTGCTTGCTCCCACAAAAACTAGCGCGCACATGAAGCTCACTGCCCCCATGTTGTATATTGCGACGTGCGCTCAGAGCATAAAAGTATCTCTATGCACGACAGTCTCCAAATACGAGGAGAGGGCAGGAAGATGCATACTTACTTGCATCACGAGGCATCAAAGCATACACGTACAAGTGGAAAAACTGCTACTCAGTCGTAGGACTAACCATCACTACAATAGTAAAACTAGCCGAAGACGACGCGGAATGATGAAAAGTAGTCAAGGGGCTAGCACAGAAGAAAACATACAACCAAGAACACCGTCACTAAAAAGGCTACTCGAGCCCGCGGAAAACCCACTCCTCCCTCGCAAAGAAAAATTTATTACCAATAACTGCTTCTAAAAAACGACCATTGGGCCCGTCGTCTAGCGGCAGGATGCCTAGCGCGTCTGCGCGCAGAACCCTGACGAGATCTACATGTCCTCGGAGCGGAGGTGGTCCTGGGTTCAAATCCCAGCGGGCCCACCATCTTTACTTGCACCTCTGAGTTGCCTGCTTGCCTATGCCGTGCACTTAGAGAGGAGGCTTTAGTCTCCTTACTTCTTCGCCGTTTTCCAGTAAGAGTATCTCGCTTGATTTTTCCTCGAGAATACGGCTCCGAGCTCTAGGATGCAGGTTGGTGAAACTTAGGCTGTTGTTTTGGAAGATAATCCTAAACCTAGCGTCGTAGGGTATTTTGCAGGGTTGTATGAGCATGAATACCTGTCCTGGACCGAAGCTGTTTACTGCCGAGTAGAGTTCCAGCCACTGTCTACAACTAAGCGCGAGGAAGCTGATACTCTCATTAAGCTCCAGGTCCGCCTTTGAGGTCAAAAGAAGGTAGATGAGGAGTGGATCCGAGGAGGGAGAGATTTTTAAAAGCTCAGCGGAGCTATCGTCTCCACATCTTTTCCCAAGGGAGTGTTCACTTGACCAAAGTATTTGCTGCAGAGTTCTGTAAGCTCTTCGGTTTCTAGGGTCCTCCTCTGCGAGTAGAAGTAGCGCTCCCAGGTGTGTTCTAGAGAGAAGAATGTTTCTGACGACTTTTGGGAGCAAAGGGTCCAAGTAGTATTGACTTAGCTTCTGGGAGAAGTCAGCAATTGTATCTTCATCGATGCATAGCCGGCGTACCGTTATGCTCCTTTGCACCCAAGAGTAAAATTCTCCAGCTATGGCTGCACGAATTTTCACATGCTTTCCAGCTAGAAGTGTGATTTGTTGGGCAAAGTAATGTGCGAGATTCTCCCCCTGAAGAGAGACTATTATTGGCTTTGAGTAATACTCTACGTCCATATGCCGAGATTGGAGAGGGGGTTAATAAGCGTGGCCGCACTACGAAAAACTTTATATACACGCCCCTCACAAACAACAAGTAACCCGCGTAAAGGCGGGATAGTAGGTGGCGCGTAGCGCGCTGAGGAGAATGATATTCCCAGTTCGGTGCTTCACTTGTGGGGCATTGATTGGTGATAAATGGAGCGAGTTTGCCTCCCGAGTCAGTAATGGTGAGGATCCTGGAAAAGTTCTCGATGACATGGGGATTACCAGGTACTGTTGTCGGCGAATGTTCCTATCTCACGTAGATGCACTTGATAAAGTGATAAAGTACGGGTCTATAGAGGAATTTGTGCAGCCGCCTACCTCCACCCGCTCGCGCGCATTTTAAGCTCCCCCAGCCGAGGGAAACTCCTAACTTCCTAGGCGCTGTTTTCCACGGGGGCGCGCGCTAGTTAGCGCGCTCGCAGAGAAGCTACCTGTAGCTCTTCTGGCGCTTCGCTCTCGCTGATCTGCCCCTGGGCTTCTTAGGTTCTGCTTGGCGGGGGTCTTCAACTAAGAGCCTTCTGTCGTAGGTTAGGTAAAGCTTCCTCAGCTCTTCACTGCCGCTCCACTCAACCAGTGCTCTAGCAATAGCTGTCCTGATAGCGGAGGCTTGACCTACTACACCTCCCCCACTTGCCTCGGCATATATGTCGACCTGCTCAGCTATCTTGCCGGCAAGCTTGATTGGTTCCATTATTTTCAGCCTGATCATTTCAGGCTCCAGGAGCTCTAGGGGCGTCCCATTGATGAATACCCTCCCCCTCCCCTCGCGTAGAAGGACTTTCGCCCTTGCTGTCTTCCTCCTGGCGGATGAAAGCACCATCTTCACGGGAATCTACCCCTCTACGTCCCTGTTTGTCAGGTTTTTATAAAGCTCGCCTAAAGTAATGAAGGGTACCAGCTCGTTTTTAAAGAGGGCACCCGGCACCTTGATTGGTTCTACGGCTGAAAATTCGCTTGGTGTACCCACGTAGACTAGTAGTCTCTTGAGTGCTTCCCGGCTCCTGGCTTTTCCCTTTGGAAGCATTCCGCGAACCATTCTTTTGAACAACCTGTCAGGGGTTTTCGGGTACTTTGGTCCCCGCATCTCCGGGTTGTAGTAAGTTTTCCACTCAATCCATCTTTTCCTGTATTTTTCAAGCACTCTTCTCGGCTTTCCCGTTATGATGATCTTTTCAGCGTTGATTACCACCACCTTCTCTCCTTTCAGTAGCTCCTTTGCAATAATACTGGCAAGTCTGCCTGCTACATGCCCACTTCCGTCAATCACTACAACTCTCTCCTGCTTCGTCATCATGACCACCCCATACCTCACACAAGTATTTTAACTCTCCTGCCTTCGGGATTCTCTTCGAGAAGCTCTTCGATAGTTATTAGCTTAACGTTCCCATCGATTCTACGTGGAACTGTGCGGCTAACTCTCCAAGCAGCGATTGTGACATTCGACTTCGTGATCCTGCCCCCGCCCAGGACCTTCCCGGGGACAACAATTACATCCCCGTCGTTAATGTGCCTATCAATCTCCCCCAGGTTTACCTCAACCCTCTTCCTCCTGGGTCTTTCAAGGCACTCTGCAACGTCTCGCCAGACGGGCGCCTTGTAGATTCTGCTATACTTTCGGAGCTTGCTTATCAACAGCCTTAGATGCACATTTGTCGGACCTGTTCTCTTCATGCAATAGCACCTGGTGGCAAACTGCCGAAGTATATTTATAAGTTTTTATGCCCACAGCAGATATTAGCGCGCGACCTCACGGCTCTCCCAGCACTCATCCTAGTGCGCGCTAAGCTTCTCCGGCTAATGCCTGCTTGACGGATTCTTCAACTTGCTTGCTGAATCTCTCTGTTTTCTTGATTAGAACGTCGAGGGCGGTCTCGAGTATTTTCCCGGGGGGTAAAGTGCCTAGCGTTTCCATGCTGAACTGGATCACGCTTGAATCATGGCTGACTTCAACTATGTCGGGAAACATCTCCACGCACTCCCTGCACAGCGAGCATGAGGCTTCATTGATTACTACTAGTCTGCCCGAATTATAGCCGAAGACTCTTCTCGGGCATGCGGCTATGACTTTTGAGGCTTCCTCCTCGGTGATGCTTTCCTTTAATATTCTCACGACAGGCTTAAACTTGTACCCAACGGGCCCTACTGGCTGCCACTTTGCATGTTCGCGGCCGATACCCATTCGAGCAATAGCTGTTAATGCGAGCCTCTGTCCCTTGGCGAGCTTAACTATGGGTATGTTTTTAGAGACAGGTTCTATGCTCGCAGCACTTACGGGTATGACTGCTCCTTCAATACCTTCAAAGCGCAAGTGTCCGCTTAAAACAGTCTTCGGCCTCTCAATAGCTTCCTCGTCGAGCGTAAATATGACCTGAGGGTCTTTTCCACCTTCATACTGATCTCTCAAAGCGTCGTACGTCTCCCTGTCAACCTTCAAGGGCACTAGAGCAAGGCGGTGGGCAATCATTTCGTCCCATAACACACTAGTATTTTCCTGGATGATTACCTCGTCTATCGCCAGAGACGGGGTCTCTGAGATTACTGCCCGCCTAACAGCATTTGCAAGCGCTGGTGTGATGTTTTCAAGTGTAAAGATGACTTTGTTCCCCCTCTTAGTGATCAAGCGGAATACGGGAGACCTGGACACAAACCCCTACCTTGCTGGCTTCTGCTTTCTACCTCTAAGTATCTCCTTAAGTGATACTCCGTTTACCTTTATCACTTTCCACCTTACTCCCGGTAAGTCTCCATAAGCCCTGCTCTCCGGCCCCCCTATCCCCTCAATTATTACCTCATCATGCTCGTTTACAAAGAGCAGTGCCCCATCTCCCGGGAGGAAAGCCGTAACCACCTTGCCGTTCTTGAGGAGCTGAACCCTTACGCATTTTCGTACAGCACTGTTTGGCTGTCTGCTCTCAATTCCAACCTTCTCTATGACTATGCCTCTCGCTTGGGGGGCGCCCTCCAGAGGATCAACTTTCTCCTTCAGTTGGAGAATGCGCCTCTTGTACTCTAAGTCGCTCCACCTGTATTTTTTCCTCTTCAGCGCAAGTTTCCTAGCTGCAAACATTCCTCGAGGAGACTTGCTTCCCGGCAACCTATACACCTCGACTTTCTCTAGCGAGGCTTTTTATAAAGATTTTGCTCCAAACCCGGCGCGCGCACCCTCATAGCGCCCGTCATTTTTTAGTCGGGGTCCCCTCACCGCGCCCTCCGTGTTGAAGCTGGAGGACGCTAGGGGTGTCATGGGGTCTACTCCTCACGGAGCCTCATTCCCTCCTCGGTCCCGCGCGTGGGAGCCCGCTGGAGTAGTTGCCGCTGAGCGGCTTTCCCCCAGGGGAACGGCTAGTACTGTAGGATGCTTGGGTGCTTCTCCAGCCACTTCCTCACGGCTTCGAGGATCCTCGTAGCCACTGCCGTGTAATCGTCGCATTCCTCTGTTATCATCCGTGCGCGCGACAGCACTAAGTAGATGCGCTAGGCTGGACCCTGACCTCGGCTACGCCGTAGTATCTCCCAAGTATAAGCCTCGCTCTTTGGACATTTCTTCCATTTTTGCCTATGGCTATGCCCACCTGGTCGGCTGGAACAAGGGCTACGACTATTTTACGTCCCCCTTCCTCCCTGACTTTTACTTCGATTACTCTCGCGGGGAACAGTGTTGACTTGGTTAATTCCTCTAAGGTCGCACCATCCTCCACTACTTCTACATCCTTTTTAAGTAGGTCTCTCAATAGTCTAATTTTATGCCCATATTTGCCAACCGCGAGGGGGGCTAAACCTCTCTCGACGAGGAAAATGTACCTTTGAAAAACCTCATCGAACAAGAGATCTTTCGGCGGTATCCTGGTGATGTCTTCGAAGAAGCTCATTAACTGGAGTTCTTCGTTGGTTAAACGCCTGGATATGTTTGTATTCATGCTTGTCCCTTAGCAACCTGGAGTATGTTGCTCTCGCCTTCATCAATTACGGCTATCGCAGAGACGAAGAATGGCTTGTTGCATGCAGCTCCAAGATCCTTGCTTGTCCCCTCGAATATGTGTAGGGGTGTCCCGGACAACTTGGCTTTGTACTTTATTTCTTCTGCCGTTATTGTTGGCGCATTTTTCGCCAGAATTACCAGCTTCGCCCTACCGTTGGACAGCAACTTTATTGTTCTCCTCGAGCCCAGCACCACTTTACCAGTATTTATGGCTGTTTGAAGCTCTCGTATGAACTCTGCGCCCATACTATCACTTACTGGGAGTTTCGTACCTCATTTTTAACTTTACTGCGCCTGTTCCCAAGGGTATAGGCTTGCTACCTATAATCACGTTTTCTATCACTCCCCTTAGGTCGTCCAATTCCCCCCTCAAGGAGGCTTCGATCAGGTTTCTGACGGTGACCTCGAAGCTTGCCCTCGCCAGGACGCTTCCTTTTTCGCCAGCCACGCCGTGCCTGCCCACCTGCCTCACCCTGCCTGAATACGTCATTGCATCAGCCACCATCATTATGTGCCTGTAATCAACATCTAGGCCGTGGTCGTCTAAGACGCGTTTGATTTCCTTAATGATGGCGCTTCTAGCTGCCTCAATTCCCAAGACCTCATATATCTCCAAGATGTTGTTAGTGGTTGTTCTCCGCGGGTCAACGCCTTCCACGCCTAAAACTGCTTTAAGGTTGCTTCCCTCGGTTAGAATAACGTACTCTACGAGTTCTCCTTTATCGTCTCTCACGGGTTTCACTATCGCGTGGCGTATTCCTTTGATGCCCTTTATCCTCAGTCCCAGGACTCTGTCGTACATTCTCCTGAGTTTTGGCAGTTCCTCCAAACCGGTGTAGAAGATCACCGTGTTGTTTTCCACCTCTATTCTCCCCTTTTTGCCCTTGATTTTTTCTAATGCATTCCTAACGTCGTCAAGGGTAACCCCCCTGTTCTCCATCATCTCGGGGTCCAGCTCCATGATTATGGCGAACTGGTAGTAGTCAATAGTAATCGTGTTACACAGGTTCTCAATGGTTGTTAACTCGATTTCCCTAGCAATTTTTAATGCAAAGTCTAGGTCCTTGGCGTGCTGCGGTTCCAGGTAGATCTCCATCATTGGCGTGGTTGGTTCACGCCTTAAATCCACGATTTCAATTAGTCTGGGCAGGCCCAACGTAACGTTTAATTCTCTTACTCCCGCGAAGTGGAATGTCCTCAGGGTCATCTGGGTGGCGGGTTCGCCCAGTGACTGCGCAGCCACCATCCCCACAGCCTCTCCTGGCGCAACCAGGCTCGAGAGGTACCTGCGGATGGCTTCGTTTATAACCAGCAAGGCTTCCTCCCTAGTGAGCTTTGCGTCAAGTATTTTCTTGTACAGTTCCTGTCGAAGAGAGAGGGGTAGCATCTCATGATACTTCTCTATCTCATTCCACAACTCGTCGGGCGTTATAACTTCGCTCTCTTCACTCATGCTTCTCACCCCGCATAGCGATAACTTTCTTTATCAACTTATCAACGTCAACTGGCTTCCCGTGATCGCTTCTTGAAGGGTCCACGCCGTCTTCACCATACCTGTATTGGATAATTATCCCTTCACTGTTTCTCACTGTGCCGTCGTAAGATACGTAGAAGTCCTGCATAGCGCTCTGAAGCCTGCGGTACATGTATCCCGACTGCGCAGTCCTAACAGCAGTGTCCACTAGTCCCTCTCTTCCGGAGATTGCGTGGAAGAAGAATTCCTCGGGCAGGAGCCCTTTTCGGAACGAGCTCCGGACAAACCCCTTTGCCTGCGGGGAGAGGTCATTCAATGGGAAATGCGCTAAGGTCCTGCCTGTGTACCCCCTCTCAATCCTCTTCCCCCTTATTGATTGTTGACCTACCATGGCTGCCATTTGAGTAAGGTTGAGCATGCTCCCTCTCGCACCGGTCCTAGCCATGATGACGGCGTGGTTTAGTAGCCCAAGGTGTTTGCTTACAATTTCTCCAGCCCTTGTTCTCGCTTCAGCCAGGACATTCATTATGAGGTCCTCCAATGTTTCCTTGCGTGTTTTACCAGGCATCGGTTGCAGCTCTCCAGACCTGTACTGCTCTATTAATTCCTGGACTTTTTTCTCCGCCTCCTCAATGACTTTTTGCACATCCTCCTCCGCCTCGGGCGGGATCTCGACGCTGTCAATCCCCATAGTAAAGCCGTGCATGTCGAGGAAAACAATGAAGACCTTAAACATGCCGTCCATGAGTTCCCTAGCCCTCTCCACCCCGTACTCTCTCACGATCTCGTGTAAAACTGTTCCATGCTTCTCGGCGCCTATCGCCTGTTTGTCGAAGACCCCCAGCAGAAGCTTTCCATCCTTAATTAAGATGTAGCCGTCATTCTCGCAGTACTCCTCGTCGCATTTTCCCGAGGGTGGCGCCACGCTTGCTCGCCCAACATAGTTGAGCCCCTGAGGCAGGAACATGCTTACAAGCTGTTTGCCGGTCCAGTAGGGTCCAGGTTTTAGGATTGCCGGCTCAACTAGGGGTTCGGTGTTATTTCCGAGGTAAAGTAGCCTTAGGACATCCCTCTTGCTCAGCAAAGTATCTTTCCGTGTCAAGAGATAGCCTCCAGTGATGTAGTCGTGCAATCCACCAATTATCGGTGCTCCATACCTTGGAGTCATTATGTGTCGCTCCACCAACATTAGCTCCCTTGCCTCGGCGCGGGCCTCTTCGCTCTGGGGGACATGCAGGTTCATCTCGTCCCCGTCAAAGTCCGCGTTGTAGGGGATGGTTACCAGGAGGTTTAAGCGAAAAGTTTTGTAGGGTAGTATTTTAGCTATGTGTGCCATTATAGAGATCCTGTGTAGTGATGGCTGTCTATTAAAGAGCACGATATCACCGTCCATCAAGTGCCTTTCAACTATGTACCCTGGCGTTAAGGCCTGAGAAACCTCCTCCCTATGCTTAACATATCTCAGATCTATCCTTGAGCCGTCCGGCTTGATTATGTAGTTTGCTCCTGGCCATACCTCTGGACCATTTATAACGAGCTTCCTGAGCCTCTCAATATTCCAAGAGGTTACCTTTTCCGGGACCGTTAAGACCTTCGCGACGTCGATGGGTACGCCGACTTCATTTATGCCTAGATTGGGATCAGGAGAGATGACCGTCCTGGATGAGAAATCAACTCGTTTGCCCGCCAGGCTACCCCTGAAGCGTCCTTCCTTACCCTTTAAGCGTTGAGCCAACGTCCTTAACGCCCGACCAGCAGATCTATGCCTAGCGGGGGGTATGCCAGGTAGTTCGTTGTTGAAGTAGGTTGCAACATGGTACTGGAGTAGGTTCCATAAGTCTTCGATGACCAAGGATGGGGATCCCGAGTCTATGTTCTCCTTGAGTCGCTGATTTACGCGAATAATATCCACTAGTTTGTGTGTGAGATCGTCTTCTGATCGGTCTCCTGACTCTAGAGTGATTGAGGGCCTCACGGACGGCGGGACAACCGGGACTACTCGGAGAACCATCCACTCCGGCCTGGTCTCTTTAGGATCAATCCCTACGACTTCAAGGTCGCTGTCCCGTATACGCGAAAGGCGTTCCCATATTTCGAGGGGAGTAAGCCTAACCAGCCCCTCCTCTCTTTCCTCGTAGAAAGTGTAAGGTTTGTCCAGTTTAATTTTGTACTGTGGCGAGTGACAGTGTGGACACTCGGAGAGTTTTGCTGCCTCCTTTAGTAACGTGTTTGCGTACTTTATTTTCAGGTTGGGCCATTTAAGAGAGTAGACTTCCATTCTTCTCTTAGCTTTCCTGATTTTTTCCTCTGGTAACTTTATTCTGCCACATTTACTACAGGTAGCTTTAAGTAAAAGTGCAATGTAGGGAGCGAATTCTGGGTGAATGACTGGTCTAGCCAGCTCTATGTAGCCGAAGTGGCCAGGGCAATTCGTAAATTTATTTCCACAAGTTTGGCATACAGCTCCAGGCTCTATCGACCCCATTCTTCTATCCATCAAGCCTCCCGGTATTGGAAAACCTTCCTCGTCGTATAGCTCGCTAGTCTCTATTCTCAGGACTGAGAGCTTCCTGATCATCTCTGGTGAGAGGACTCCGAACTTCAAACCAGCGATTACTTTTGATGCATCCCGCGTGCTCATTCCCACCACCTACGCGTGTATTTTATCCTTCAGAAGTATCTTGACGGAGAGCCCTAGCCCTTGAAGTTCTTGTAGAAGCAGTTTAAAGGCGTACGAAACCTCGACTGGGTGGAGGACACCCTTATCTCCGCAAACAGGACACACAGGAGCATTCTTCTTGGCGTCAAACCACCCCATGTAACCGCAGTTTTGGCACACCCAAATAGTCGTTTTATCTGAGCTGTCCAGCAGCCTTTCTCTAAGGAGCATGGATGCTCCGTGTCCAACTAGGCAGTCCTTCTCCATCTCGCCGAACCGAAGTCCACCCTCCCTGGCTCTACCCTCAGTTGGCTGACGCGTTAATATCTGAACTCTTCCCCTAGCCCGCGCGTGCATCTTGTCGGCGACGAGGTGATGAAGCTTCTCGTAGTAGACGACTCCGATGAATATCTCCGCCTCAAGCTTTTCGCCAGTTATGCCGTTGTAGAGAACTTCCTTTCCATCGCTCCTGAAACCGTAGCTCCTCAGTATTTCGCGGATCTCCTCTAGTGAGGGCGGCTCAAAGGCGGTTGCATCGATCCTGCTGCCTTTGAGAGCAGCAACTTTCCCGGTTAGCGTCTCGAGCAGCTGGCCTACGGTCATTCTCGACGGAATAGCATGCGGGTTAATTATTAAATCTGGCGTAATACCCTCCTCGGTGAATGGCATGTCCTCCTGCGGAACGAGTAGCCCGACAACTCCCTTCTGTCCATGACGCGAGGCAAACTTGTCCCCCAACTCTGTGGGTCGGAGGTCCCTGACTCTAACCTTTACGAGTTTAATCCCCTCCGCGCTCTCCATTATGAGAACTCTATCCACGATCCCCCTTTCACCGTGCCTCAGCGTGATTGAAGTGTCCTTCCTCTTTGTCATAACTCGGGGCTCGTATGTGCTAGTGTAGAACCTTGGGGGGCTTGTTCTCCCAACTAAAACCTGCCCGCCGTGCAGCTCTGATTCTACGTAAGCAATACCATCCACCGGGTCCACCATTTCATAGGACTGAGGAGGCTTAACGTCTAATAGTTCTTCCTCGAAGGAGGGTTTTTCGATTCTGTCCTCTAGGCCGCCTGGATACCTTCTTTCCTCCACTTCGTACGTCCTGAAGAAGACCGTTCTGCTCATGCCTCTCTCCACCGAGGCCTTATTAATGACAACCGCGTCTTGAATGTTGTAACCACCACTTGTCAGCACGGCTACAACCATGTTTGTTCCGTAAGGCAGATTGTCCAGGGGTATCAGATCGAAAATGCGGGTTTTGACGAGTGGCTTTTGCGGGTAATACATCACGTGCATTCTCGGATCCATTCGCAACTTAAAGTTGTAGTGTGGTATTCCGAGGGATTGCTTAGCCATTGCCGCCTGGTAGGAGTTTCTTGGGGACTGATTGTACTCTATGAAGGGGATTGTTAACGCGATTATGCCTAGAATTGCTGCTGGGACAATTTCCATGTGGGTGTGTCTCGGTGTTAGTTGTGATGGGTTGCTAGCTACGTATGCGTTCTCCTCTTCCTCTGCATCTAGGTACTCAATTATGCCGTTTTCGATTAAGTCGCTCCAGGTCCATTGCCCCTTCCTCAGCAACTCGATGTGCTCCCGAGTAAGCTTTGGAGCGCCATTTTCCACGATGATCAGCGGTCTCCTTATTCTTCCAGCATCGCAGTTGATGTATACCTCCTCTATTGCTCCCTGAGCCCCGCCGACTATGTACTCGTTAACATAGTAGGCAACGTTAACCTCGTGGCTTACTCTCCCCTCCCTCCTAATTTTCCTTATAGTTTCAGTGAGCTCCCTTCCATTTTCCACGAAGCCAATTAGCCTGCCGTTCAGGTAGACTCGAGCCCCCTTTATCCTCTGGCCGACAGTCTTCTCTACTGGGATAACTCCGAGCTTGTATACGAGTAAGTCGTAGACCTGCTTTTCATCTGTACCGTTCGAGACGGTAGCTAGCAATGCTAGGTTTTTAACTAGTCCACAGTTCTGCCCCTCAGGGCTCTCGACGGGGCATAACCTTCCCATCTGGGTGGGATGTAGTTCCCTGGCTTCGAAGTGCGGCTGAGTTCTAGAGAGGGGAGAGACGACCCTTCTCAGGTGCGACAGTGTTGACAGGTAATTAGTTCTGTCCAGTATTTGACTCACACCTGTCCTTCCGCCGATCCAATTTCCCGTCGCTAACGCGTGCTTTAGCCTGTCGGTTATGATGTCTGGTCTTGCTATGCTTATTAAGTTTATATCCCTGGACTTTGTCGTGTGCCTCTCGATTGAGTAGGCCATTTCCTTAACTAGCTGCCTAAAAGCGCTGCGGAACACCTGGGCAATTAGCTCTCCGGCATGGCGAAGCCTCTTGTTAGCCAGATGATCCTTGTCGTCTGGTCCTCTCATTCCAAGTTTCAACTCCAAGAGGCGTGAAACCATCTGCCCAATGAAGAATGCCTTGGATATTCTCGCTGACGGCGTTCTACCTATATGAGGCAGAAGGTTTTCGTCTAGAACCTGGCGAGCTCGTTCAATTCTCACGTTCTTTGGCTGACCCGGGGAGACCCTTGATCCAATGTAGTCTAAGGCTTCCTCGACGCTTGAAACTATTTTCGTCTGCTCCATTAGTACTGGTAGAAATTCTTGTTGAATGACTGGGTCGCTACTTATAGCGTAAACTATGTCCTTGTCCGTCTTTAATCCAAGGGCTCTCATTAGTACAACAACTGGTATTTTCACCGGGCACACGGGGAAGGATGCATAGATCATGCCATCCTTCATTCTTTCAATTGTTAGAGGTGACCTCTGCCCTGCTGATACGCTGAAAACTTTAGCCGTGTGTGTGACCGAGCTGCTTGCCCCACCGTAGTCTACAAGTACCCTATTCACCGCCAAGTCTTCCTGCATGACGATAACTCTCTCAGAGCCATTGACGATGAAGTATCCTCCCGGGTCGTAGGGATCCTCCCCGTACTTGACGAGTTCATCCTCGGACTTGGTCCCGTAGAGCACGCACTTCTTGCTCTTCACCATTATTGGTAGGTAGCCAATGAAGACGGACTCTGTCTTCCTCTCCTCTCCACCCACATAGAGGCTCATTGTCAAGTAAAGGGGGGCTGCGTAGGTTATGTTTCTGAGCCTAGCGATCATTGGCGTCAATGCAATGTCAGAGCCATCTGCTTCGCGGAAAACAGGTTGACCGACCTCTATTTTCCCAAACTTTATCTCTATCCCCTGAGACTCAACTTTTATCCCTCCTGCTTCGTTAACGATCTCCTGAAGCCCACGTTCTAGGAAAGCATTGAAAGAATCCAGGTGCTGCCTCACAAGACCTAGTTCATCGACGTAAGCTTTTACCAGTGTCCAGCGATCATTGCTTGTTAGCCTATAAGCGTGTTGCATGCTCATCCACGCATCACCAGCCTAAAGGCTACAGACTCTGAAGCAGTTGGACTTTTCCTAATAATCATTATCACGTCTCCCGGCTTTGCCCTTAAAGTCCTCGCCACGGGGTCTGTGGAGAAGATCCACGGCAGCTCTGACTTTCTAAGACCCATAGATTTAAGTATTCTCTCAGCTTCCTCCCTAGATAATAGCACATGCTTGGGAACCAACTCGTGGTCTAAAACATTAAACTTTTTTGGCATAATAAACCCTTACTGTATAGCTTATTGTTTAATGCTTGTTTTTTAAACTTTTCTTTCAAAGAAGAGCTTCCTGAGTTGTAGCGCGCATCGTGGCTCCTGGTAGCGTGCGCCATTGCTGCAACACCATTGAAAATGTCCAATCGGAGTTTGGCGGGCCGGCCGGGATTCGAACCCGGGACCTCTGGGTCAGGGGACACGCGCGTCCCCCCACATGGGTTAAAAGCCTCGACGTTTCCACGCCATCGCTCTACCTAGCTGAGCTACCGGCCCAAAGGTCAGTGTTTAGAGGGGACTTGTCTGGTAATAAATTTTTCTTTGAGGCTATGTTTTCCAATCAGGGGTGGGTTTCCGTGAGTTCGAGTAACCTTCGCGCGCCACCTACAGGGGATCCACCCTTCGCACTCCTCAGTCCAGTAAATGTAAGAATATAAAGCCCTCGCCACGTGTGTTTAGTGAGTCGCCAACGTATTCAGGGGAGGAGCATGCCTCTAGATAAAAAAGCAACGTCGTTAATTATTCTTGTAGTCGCCGCCGTGATGATAGGTTTGCTTCTTTACTACATAACGCCAGTTATGGGCGAGGGCGTCTATAGAGGTGCGCTGCACATAGGGTGTGATGGTGAAGAAGAAGTTGTTCTATTTAACTTTACTATAGGGAAGGGTTCTAAAGCGGTTGCCAAGACTGAGCGGGTGAGGGTGTGTGGTGTAGAAACATACGTGAAGTTGTCTGTACCTGAGGTTGACGGTGTTAAGCTCGCTAGAACCTTTAACGTAGGTGTGTTACTAAATGCTAGTGGAGTGGATTACGAAAGAGTGAGGCTCCGGCTTGTGCTTGTATCACCAGGTGGCTACAGCTTCGCCTACGTACCTCTCAGCTTCGATAAAGTTAGAGGTGAGGCAAAGTTCACTATTAAGACCCTTTACAGAACGAAGGAGGCAGCATTCATCTTTGGGTCTGCGGTAATACTCTTCATTGGAAGCTCTATAATACCATTTGTAGTCACTAGCATCTATCTCACCCTAGCGCTGTACCTGGCTGGCGCCATAACACTTGCTGAGCCATTTACACTCTACATGTCGGATACATGCCTGGTGTTCTTGGCTGGAAGCGCCTTGGAGCTAGTAATTAAGAATACCGGCCTTGGCATGAGGATCGCCAGCGCATTAAGGTCTCTCGCCGAATCACCATCATCATTATTCCTAGGTACAATGCTGATCGGGGGCTTTATTAGCATGTGGATGAGTAATACAAGCGCCACGTACTTGCTTTTACCAATAGTTGCTTCTCTAGCTTCCGGAGCCGGGATAGAGGACACAAAACTCTACGAACTTGTTTTGGCAGGGTTAGCTGTGGGAACAACAATAGGAGGCTCAGCAACTTTAGTAGGTACGCCACCTAACCTAATTGCAGGCGGCTACCTAAACACAAATGTGTACAGTGCCCACGTTATCACGTTCTCGAACTGGGTCATGTGGGGGTTGCCATACTTCGCTCTTTCAGCTGTTATCGCCTACGTAACATTCCTGCTCATGTACAGGGTTGCAGGAGCTAGGGAGGCTGAGGTTGTTAGAGCGAGGTTAAAGAGATTTGCCGCCGCACATGAGGGGGGCGCTAGGTGGAGTAGGGGTGAGGTTCTGGGGTTGGTAGGTATACTGTTCCTGGTCGGCATGTGGGTAACAGAGTCAATACACGGTATAAAGACTGGTGTTGCCGGAATGCTGGGCTTGCTGGTTTTCCTGACGCTGGGAGTTCTCAAGGCTAAGGACATTAAGAGCCTTGGCTGGGACATTGTTATCCTGATGGGGGGAGGCTTAACGCTTGGCAGAGGTCTTGTGGATACAGGGTTCTCTGACGCCCTGGTTCAGCTCTTCACGCCTTACATGGCCGCGCCCACAGTGCTGATATGGCTTGTAGGCTTAAGCTCGTTAATGCTAGGAACATTCATGTCTAGCCACACTGCCGGAGTCGCGTTCTTATGCCCAATAGTAGCTCCGGTGGGCTACGTCATAGGACCAGCACTAGGCTTAAAACCAGAGAGCGGTGCAGCCCTTGTTGTCATACTTTCAACGCTTGCTCTAGACACCGCCGTAGCGCTACCAATATCAACGCCACCCTCAGCAATAGTGTTTGGCACGGGGAAGGTTAGGATCAAGACACTACTCCTCTATGGAATGCTATTTGGCATAGTAACAGTCGCTTTAACGTTATACCTACTACCACCGTTAATCATATATGCTTTACCCAGGTGAGCCGTGAATACGCGAAACACCACAAATGCTAGCTGCACACCTACTTTTATGCTTGTGCACCGCACCTCACAGAGCACGCAAATGTTTTTAGAGCTGAGCTATCATCTCTCTTGGCTTACGCACGCGAAGGCTGCTCGAACCCGCGGAAAAACACCCCAAAAAATATAAAACCCAGCCAAGATTTCTTCTTTGATTATGTAGGGCCCGTCGTCCAGTGGTTAGGATGTCGCCCTCACAAGGTATGTGTGATCCTAGGAGCGGCGGAGGTCCCGGGTTCGAATCCCGGCGGGCCCACCATCAGAACAGGCGCGCTTGTGGCGCGCGCTGTGAATGCCTAGCGTAGTCTTTAAAAAACATCGTTGCTTTAGAGGGTAAGTGAGACAGAAATGCCCGGGGAGAGCAGCGAGGTTACTCTGGACGAGCTCGCTGATCTTTGCTTGAGGAGGGGGTTTGTTTTTCCGTCAGGCAGGATCTATGGTGGCTTGTCGGGTTTTTTCGACTACGGTCCTCTTGGAGTGGAGCTTGCCAGGAATATTTTGAATGACTGGTGGAGGTGGTTTGTGGAGACGCGGGATGACATCTACGGGATTGACGGGGCTATCGTAACTCATCCGAAGACGTGGGAGGCAAGCGGGCATGTGGAGAGCTTTATTGACTACATCGTTGTCTGCACGCGTTGCGGCACCGAGTACAGGGCTGATCATCTGCTCGAAGACCTGGGTGTAAAGGTCTCGGATTATTCTGTTGCTACCCTCGAGAAATTGATAGAGGAGCATAACGTTAGGTGTCCTGCGTGTGGTGGGAGACTCTCCGAGCCCCAGAAGTTTAACCTGATGTTCAGCGTGGGGGTTGGACCTCGAAGGAGCATTAACGCCTACCTTAGGCCCGAGACTGCCCAATTAATATTCACGAACTTTAAAAACGTCGTCTTCAGCATGGGGGCAACTCTTCCTTTTGGTGTTGCCCAGATAGGTAAAGCTTTTAGAAACGAGATATCCCCGAGGAATTTTCTCTTCAGACTTCGGGAATTTACTCAAATGGAGATCGAGTTCTTCGTTAATCCTGAGAAAATCAATTACTGCCATAGGTTTGAAGAAGTTTCAAGCCTAGAGGTAAATCTTCTGCCAGCCGAGGCTCAGGAAGAGGGTGTAGACGAGGCCAGAAGGATCTCACTGGGAGATGCCGTTAGGAGTGGGATTATCAAGTGCGAGTGGCATGCTTACTGGATAGGCGAGTCTCTAAAATGGCTTTTAAATCTAGGAATACGCCCTGAGCGGCTACGTGTGAGAGAACATGTGAAGGCAGAGCTAGCCCACTATGCTGTGCAGACATTCGATATCGAGTACTTCTTCCCGTACATGGGTTGGAAGGAGATAGAGGGCATATCGAACAGGTCAGACTACGACCTACGGCGGCACATCGAGTTTAGCGGAGAGGCTTTGCACATCGTTGATGATGGAAAAGCAGTGGTGCCCTATGTCATTGAGCCATCCTTTGGTCTAGAGAGGGTAATAATGGCTGTTCTCACCGATTCCTACGTGAGGGAGGAGAAGCGAACCTACTTACGCTTAAAGCCAAAGATTGCACCATACAAAGTTGCGGTATTCCCCCTAGTGAGGCGCGACGGGTTGGACATTAAAGCACGGGAAATTTACAAGAAGCTACGACCCTTCATTAGATGCTACTACGACGACGATGGGAGCATTGGTAAGCGCTACGCAAAAGCGGACGAGATAGGTGTACCCTTCTCGATCACGGTAGACGGTCAAACAATGGTCGACAACACCGTAACAATTCGATTTCGAGATACCAGGCAGCAAACAAGAGAATACGTCGAGAAACTACCCGAGAGGCTTCTAAGCATGATTAATTCCTGCTAGCGCTTACGTGCCACTCCGTCACCCCGCCTTTCCTCCGCGTGGTCGGTAGCCGCCAGATCCTTGCTCCGCCTTGACCGGCTTACCCCTCTTGTGGTGACGACGTACGTTTTTGTCCTGAACGCGCGCGCTCCATCCTCACAAAGGAGTCCTCAAGCCTGTTTACCTTCACCCACTCTTTTGGCAGAGACACGTAGTAGCTGCCCCCTATTCGAAGTACGCGCCTATAACTCATCAAGTAGTTTAACATATTTAACTTGAAAAACTTTATTTAGCGCGCGCGAGTTCTGGCAACCTTGCCTAGAGCGCGCTCTTGATAAAATCTTCGAGATCTGAAAAAAAATATTTTTTTATCCATCCACGTGGATGCCTCTTAAAAATCTTTACGCATTTCCCCATACTTTTACATTTTATAGCTGGCTTTAGTCTTCCCGGGCGGAACCGCTCTAGCGTGCTACAGTACTTCCCGCTCGGTGAGGTGCCTCTCCAGCTCGCTGCAGCCCTCCTCCAGCATCATCCTGTGCTCCCCCCGCATGCGGAGGATGCTGTGTATCGCTGACCCGCTGTAGGCCGTCTTAGCGAGCAGGAGGGTAGCTCTGCGGCACGCGCAGCTCACGCCCCGCCACGCGCTTCCAGCATGTACTCCACGAAAACATTTTTTTAGGAGCCACGCATGCTAGCGCCGAGGCCCGGCTTCAGGGGAAGCGCCCAGACCTGCGCTGATGCGGCTGGTCGTGGAGCCTGGGCCGGCACCCTGAAAAGGGAGGTGAGGGCGTGATCAGGAGGTCCAGCCATACCAACAGGGACCCTGGGGCTCGGGGTGGGGCTCTGGGGTTAGTGGCTCAGAGGGGGCATTGGTCGAGGCGTAGCAGTGCCAGCACTTCATCCTGCCCCGTAGTGGGGAGTGGCGTGCGGGTCGTGCCGCTGAACGCCTGGGCTCGGCTCCTCTTGGGCTTGGGTGATCCCCGCTGCTGCGGTGGTGGGGTGAGTGGGGTCCGGGTTGAGCGGTGTGACGTGGTGCGCCTTCGTCCCACTGCGGAGCAGGAGGAGCTGCTATTCTACGCTGGAGACCAGTGCGCCAGGCTGATCAACATGGAGAACTACCGCAGGAGGCAGCTCTTCTTCGCCAACAGGGGCATAGACGCGGGCGTGAAGATCGCTAGGGAGCTTGCGAAGAGGCTCCCGGAGTACAAGGAGGTGAAGGGGGTGCTCGGCTCTGCGAACTTCGACGAAACGCTGCGGAAAATCAGCGAGGCCTGGAAGAGCTTCGCAGCGCAACTCAAGGAGAAGAAGCAGGGGAAGCTTCCGCCATGGATGAACCCGAGACCGCCGGGCTACAGGAAGAAAAGCGGCGAGCGATTGCCAATAGTCATCGTGCGTGCAGACAACTACCGCATCGACGCTGAGAGGAGGGTGATCCGCCTAGGATACTGGAACGTGGACATCCCGTTCACCGGCAAGCTCAGGTGGCTCACGAAGCCAGGCGCGAAGCGTGGTAGGATGGAGATAATATACGACCCCATCAAAAAGCGCTGGTACGCGCACATCAGCGTGAGGGTGCTGCTTGAGAGGAGAAGCACAGGATGCGGATTCATGGGCATCGACTTGGGTAGGGAGGTGCTCGCTGCCGCTATCACTAGCGATGGCACAGCGCTGCTCTACAAGGGCAACGTGCTGAAGAGCGACTACTTCTACTTCGAGCGCAGGATCGCGGAGATCGACAGGGCGCTGTCGAAGCTGGAGGAGGCTGACAGAGGCGTGCTCGCGGAGGAGAGGAGGAGGCTGTTCGACAAGAGGAAGAGGCGGAGGGGCCAAACACACGCCAACGTAGCGGCGCACCTTAAAAACGAGGCTATCAGGAGGAACGTTGGCATCGTACTCATAGGGTACCCCTGGGGCATCTCTCAGGAGAAGCCTGGGAAGGGAAACACCAACATGTGGAGCCAGCGGAGGCAGCTACTGAGACTGGCAATCACCTTCGAGAACGCTGGTATACCTGCGTTTGCCGTCAGCGAGGACGGGACATCGAGGGAATGCGCTTACCACGGTTGCGAGGTCGTGAGGAAGCCTCGTGGGCTGGTCACATGCCCCTATGGGCACACAATGCACAGCGACATAAACGGCGCGCTGAACATCATGCTACGCGGGCTGGAAGCGCTTGGCATAAAGGCGGAGCTACCAAGGCGCATCAAAGTGCTCAGCTTCCTACCAACACCCTCAAGAGTAAAACCCACATAACCCTCGCGATAAGGCGGGGTAACAGATGGCGCGCGCTGTGCCGTCCGATCATTATTCTCTCGGCAAGTCACTCATCATCGAATCTAAAGAGTTCAGGGGGTATTTATCCTCTCCACAAGAGCGTGCAGCAGACTGTTCATGGAGCCCCGGCCGGGATTTGAACCCGGGACCTTCGGCTCACTCGAACCCCCTTCTCATGGCCTTACAAGGCCGAGCGCAGCGCGCACCGACGCTGCCGGCCTGCCATTGTCCACCGGCTGAGCTACCGGGGCTTCGAGGAAATGTTTTCTTGGTGGTTTAAATTTTTTGTGGGAGCGGGGGCTTTCCGCGAACTCGAGGAGCGCTGCCCGCCATCCCAGATATTTCTGCTTCAAGCCGTGGTCTTAATTCTTCATATGCGTAGTTGGCACACCTCTAACAACTCCCCGCGTAGGGCTATGGGGGCAAGTAGGGATACTCGAAATGCTTAAAGGTGTCAAGCAATATAACTTGTACTTATGAGCGAGGTGAGTATAACTTTCAAGGCAAAGGTGACTAACATTTCACTTGTTGATACGCCATTTGGCGAAAAGCTGATTAGGCTGGAGCTTACTGAGGAGAGAGAGCTTCCGGGGCCGGTCATTATTCAAAAGGACGAGAGCGAGATTGGGAGAGAGATTGCTCCAATAATCTCACAAGTTATGCGAATGATGCCTGGTCTCTCATCTAATGTTATGAGAGTCCCGCGCGCCACTGTGGTCTTAACTGAAGAAGAGTGGGAAAGTTTCGCTGAGAAGCCGAGTATAGGCGACTTTTTCACAGTGGAAGTTTCAGGGAAAATAATCAAGGTTCATAAAGAATAAAAAGGCACGAATATTCATTAGCGCGCGCTAGGGTGGCTGCAGCCTTAAGTATTTCAGGGGTATTTCTTGGATTTTGCCTTCAGGTGTCCAACGAACAATGATGATGGGTAGGAGCCCTGATTCTAGCTCTTTTTCTGCTATGCGTACTGGGTCGGTATCTTCCGGGCCAAGCTCTACTAGTACTGGGGCCCCCAGGGAAATTTGTAAAGCCCTTATACCAATGATCTTCGCCCTTTCAAACCGCGTTAGCCATGGGGGACCAATCTTTATTTCAAATTTACTTTTTTGGCTGGATTGACTAATCATAAGGACAAGAAAGACAAAATATATATTATTTAAGCTTGTCGTTTAGGAGTGGCTGTCTTAAAATTCTGGCTTCTCCTCTTCTCCGCCGGGCTTCTTTTCCTTTTCCTTGGACTTTGGAGGCTGTGCAGCTATAATGTCGTCGATCCTCAGAATCATTATTGCAGCCTCGGTTGCTGACTTAAGGACTTGCTTCTTTACCAGGGCGGGCTCGGCTATACCTAGGTTAAGCATGTCCTCAATTTTGCCTGTGTAAGCGTTGATGCCTGCCCATCTCTCACCCTTGGCGTGCCTGGACTTGAGTTCAGCTAGCACAGTGACCGGGTCTTCCCCGGCGTTTTGAACCAGGGTGCCAACCAGGCTTTCAAGTGCATCTGCATACTTTTGCACTGCCAGCTGCTCTCTGCTCGGAAGAGTCCTTGAAAAGTCTCGCAACCTCATTGCAAGCTCGACTTCAACAGCGCCTCCTCCAGCAACTATTTTTGGCTCCTTTATGACGTTTCTAACAACGCTTAATGCGTCATGAATCGCCCTCTCAGCTTCATCGACAACGTGGTCAGCCCCTCCCCTCACTAGTATTGTTACGCTCTTGGGGTTTGGGCACCCCTCTACGAAGACCATTTTCTCGTCTGCAACCTTCCTCTCCTCCACGAGCTCTGCTGTCCCGAGCGCCTCTGGGGAGATGTCCT